>Ga0102871_1000969_pt1 | contig 9908 bp, 8 predicted proteins | sample Colrivmet1546C02_FD_78445 | JGI IMG/M metagenome (GOLD analysis project Ga0102871, IMG submission 78445) | Estuarine microbial communities from the Columbia River estuary - metaG 1546C-02 | ecosystem: Environmental > Aquatic > Marine > Intertidal zone > Estuary | place: USA: Columbia River Estuary... | reverse complement strand
ATGAAAAGGTAAGTAAATGAAATCCAAGGGAGCTTTCTTGGGGACATCCGTGTAGTACATGGGCGTATTGTACATCCACCAGTGTCCGTCAATTTTACGCAACATCAGTCGATCGTCGTTGATGACTTCTGCTCCTGAAGCTTGCCAAAGTCCAGCCATGGTACTTTTTCCCACGCCACTAAAACCGGAGAACAGGCGTCCATGCGTCCCGTCAAACACACCCGAAGCATGAATCAACAAAGCCTGATGTTCCGTACTCAAGTAATAGAGAATCAAGGGCATCATCGGATAACGCAAGGATTCTAAATCTCCATTTGCGTTCACATCAGAATAGATGGTCCACGTTTGTTGTTTCGCATCATAAAACGCAATGTGTTGCAAGCGGGACAATTCCTCCGAGTCATTTACATGGATGCAAATCCCATCTGGCGAATCGAAAATCCTCCACAAAGCTACCTCGCCGTTTTTCGCGCTATAAAGCTCCTTTCCCCAAATCCTCGGCGCATGCTCACAGCCCACCTGACAGTAAATCCTTAGATCCGCTGTCGCGGAAGAAAGAGAGCGAGAAAGAGAATGAGAGCGAGAAAGAGAGCGAGAGCGAGAAAGAGAGCGAGAGCTTGACGTACTTCTCTCTGTTTCTGTTTCTGCTTCTGTTTCCTGCACTGAGCACTGAGCACTGAGCACAGTTACATATCCTTCAAATCCACCATCCAACACAAAAGAAACTTTAGTTGGAACGATTAATTCAAGAATAAAATCAGCAATTTTCAGGTGAATGCGTGCGTCTGACATCATTATATTTCTAAGAAGCTGCGTAATTTTTCTAAAAAGGCTTGAAGATCGGTCAAAACTTGCGTTTCATCCGCCTCAAATTCCGAACATATTTTTGCGACGAGCGAAGCTTCATCGTCTCCTTCATCCAAATTATCCCAAATAAAAGCACCAGCTTCGTTTAAGGTAAGGTATTGATCGAAGTCCGCCACATTGTCCTTTAAAGGAATGAGCAGCAGTTCTTCGCCGGTATTTCGACAAACGTAGGACTCTTTTTTCTCGTAAATCTGTTGTATAACATCCTTCATAGTTCCAAAATTATCGTTTTTTTATTCAAATGGCATAAATGCCGAGTGAAGTTTTCGGATTCTGCCGAAATTAGGTGTATGTCGAAGGAAATCTTGGAAAAATTGGCGACGGAAATCCAAAGTCGCTATGAGGATCGATATCCTTCGAAGTTAGAATTTTCATATTCTGCTGATGTGGATGAACGCACAATAAGGCGTATCTTAAAAGGAAATCAAAACATATCCATTTTACTCCTTCATCAAATTTGTTTGGCCTTGGATACCAGTATTGGCGAACTCTTTCACAGCATAGAGGATATTCCGTGTTATTCGTGCTGTTTTTCTAAAAATTCGTGCCCTATGATAAAAGTAATAAAGGAAAAATAGGGTGCAAAAAAAAGTCCCGACAGCAACGTCGGGACTTTTTTTTTTACTGAGAATTTTCTTATTTCAATTTTCCTCTGTGGTTCATTTTTTTGTAGTAGAGTAGGGACTTGAAGTACACTTCCACAGCTCCTACACTGCTTGTTGCTTGACTCAATTTTGAGTAGTTAGCGTCGAAAGCTAATCCAAATTTAATCGCTTTCACTTTCATTCCAACAGTGGCAACAACCGCATCATTGTGACGATAGTAAACACCGTAAGTCACATTGTTGGATTTATTGATATTGGTGATCTCTGATCCTTCTTTGATCGTGTGCTCAAAAGAAACACCCGCAGTGAAATTGTAAGAAGGTCCAGTTTTGAAGTAAATCATGCTCGGTTGAACGTGGAAATCTCTACGTTTCGTCGTGATGTCCGCTCCAGCTTGAACAACCATGTTCATGTACATTTTATCCCCGCCAAAAGAAAAAGCAATTTTTTGACGTGTTAAGTGATTCAATGCATATCCAGCGTAAAACGTAGATTTGTTTCTTGTGGTATGTTGGTAATACAATCCAGTACCTAAGTCAATGGTTGCGTATGAACTATTCAAACTTACTTCCGTGTTCGGGGAAGAGAAAAATCCAATTCCATTCCATTCATTTTCCCATGTTTGTGCACCGCGATTCACACTTTGTTGGTAGAATCCAGGGGATAGTCCAACAGAGAATTTGTTATTGCGATCCAAAGCAATCGTGTAGTTAAATGGAATGGACACGCTCGTTGTCATCAAACTTGCATCTCCTGTTTGGTCATTTACCGCAGATAATCCAACGCCAAAACTGTTTTTCCCCATCGCTCCATCACGGATTTTAAACTCCGCGTTTAAGGTATTGGTTCTCATTCCAGCTTCTGGAACGGTTAACCATTGTGAACGGTAATTGGTAAAGATACTATAGTCCTCCGCTCCGGTTGCAACCGCTGCTGGATTATACAATACCTGAGATTGATACCAAGCACTGATGTTTTTATCTTGTTGGGCACTTGCTTGTAAAAAACACAAAGCAGTTGCCGAAAAAAGGATCATTCTTTTCATAGGTATTATCTAAATAAAGTAACATTTCCTGAGCGATCATCTGAACGACCGTCAATGGTTCTGAAGTTTAAAATGTATGTGTAAGTTGCTGGATTCAATGGTTTTCCTTTGAAAGTACCATCCCATCCTTCGTGTGGATTTGTGGTTCTAAAGACCATTTGTCCGTAGCGGTTGTAAACTCTTAAATCGATTTCTGCAATTGCACCACCTTCTTGGAATCCGTTGTTCGCGTTGTTGGTAAAGTTTTGATCTTTATCCACGTTTGTCAAAACACGGAAGAAATCATTTTCACCATCCCCATTTGGAGAGAAGGAATTTGGAAGTTCCACTTTCACTTGCGTAGCAAAGTTTACGGTTACTAAAACAGTGTCTGAAACAGAACAACCATTTAAGGTATACGTTGCAACGTAATTGGTCGTGTAGAATGGATTAACTGTTAATGAATCACCAGCGATACAAGGAGCGCATCCTAAAATACTATCAGAAACCACGCCGCTTGGATACCAGTATAGGTTTCCACCAGCTGGCGTACCTTCCGCGTACAAATATGCGTTTTGGTACATGTTAATCGTCGTATCGTTGATTTCAACATAAGCACCTGCCGTTGTATCAGAAAGTGTTAAATTCAAAGATGGTGTTGTATTCACAATGACGAATTGTGACAAAGTACTTGTTACTCCAGCTGCATTCGTTGCAACTAGGGTAATTGAGAACGGTGTCGAACCACTTGCAACAGGGAAGCAAATTGGACCTGGATTTTGTCCAATGTAGGTAGCGGGTGTTGCTCCTTGGAACGACCATAAATACGTTAAGTCACCGCCAGTAGAGTTGTTCGTTACGTAGATACAGTCACCTTCACAAAGGATTAAATCTTCATCTGAAATAGTGAAGTTTGCACTTGGCGCTTGAGCAAAAGCAAGTTGCGTAAAACACAAGGCAGCAAAGAGGAAAATTGATTTCATATAGCTTGAAAAATTAATTCAATAATACGAAAGTAAGCAAAAAAGTTTCAATTGCATAATGATTTACTGACTTGCACGCATCAAAGTCCGTACTTCATTCATTTCTGGCACATCGTGAACACGGAATACATGGGCGTTTTTCGAGAGTAAAAGGGTATGTAGCACACTCGTTCCATTCAATGAATTTTCAACATCAACATGCAGTACATCGCGAATCATTGATTTTCTTGAAATACCCACGAGTATAGGTTTTTCGAATAAGTGAAGCATATCGAATGACCGCATAAGTTCGTAGTTTTCCTCTAGGGATTTCCCAAAACCAAAACCAGGATCCAAAATGATATTATACACGCCTCTTTTTTCCAATTCGGAGATTTTTTCGGAAAAATACCGGAGTACATCCATCTTGAAATTTTTGGATACATAGGATGTCCCTGCGTTGGACTTTTCTCCTCTGTGATACGTAAGTATATATGGTGACTGATGTTTCGACACAACGTTCCATAATTCGGAATCAAATTGTCCACCGGAAATGTCATTTACGATATCGGCTCCTTGTGTTAATGCATAATCAGCCACTTCTCCGTAAAATGTATCAATGGATAAGATGATATCCGGAAACGCTTGTCGCAAGAGTTGAAATACATCTTGAAGCCTCGATATTTCTTCACTTGCACTAGGGATTTCTGCTCCGGGACGCGTACTACTCGCGCCGATGTCGATGATGTCGGCTCCCGCTTGAATCATGGTGGATACAGTAGAAATCAAGTCCTCGTTCACGGATTGCCGACTTTTTTCGTAGAAGGAATCTGGTGTCATATTCAGAATTCCCATTATCTTTGGGTTGCTGAAATCGTGCAGTTGTCCTTTACATTGAATAAAGCGACTAATGCGGAAAGAAGTGTTTGATATCATAATGAATACATGGAAAAAACGACACTTGAATACACAAATGTAATGAATGTTTGCCGAGAGATCTTTGAAAAAAAATCACTCGACTACGGACCATCTTGGAGAATTTTACGTCCGAGTTCCCTTACCGACCAAATTTTCATCAAAGCACAACGCATTCGTACCATTCAAGAAACGGGTGAAAATAAGGTAGGAGAGTCCTTTGATGATGCGTTTATGGCCATCGTCAATTACTGCATCATGGCCATTATTCAAGTTCGTCACGAAGCAAAAATAAATGACGATATGACCGTTGAACAAGCGGTTGTGGCTTATCGAGAAGTGGAAAAAGAAGCGTTTGAATTAATGCAGAAAAAGAACCATGATTACGGTGAGGCTTGGAGAGATATGCGTGTCAGCTCATTGACTGACTTAATTCTAAGCAAAGTTTTGCGGATTAAACAAATAGAGGATAATGCTGGCTTAACCCTTGTTTCAGAGGGGATTGAAGGGAATTACTTCGACATGTTGAATTACAGTGTGTTCGCATTAATTCACCTGCAGTAATTTGTTAAGAGGCTGTTAATTCCATTCTGTGGATAAAATGTTCTCTTACATTTACACAAAACCGATCACATGAAAGATACTTTAAACATCAGTTCTTGGTCCATTCGAATCATCGTCTCCGGACTTTTCCTCGTTTCAGCTTTGGGAAAAATATTTCCTGATCCATCGATGTATGGAACGATTTCAACGTTCGAAGTCCAACAATTATACCCAATGGGATTTTCCGAATATTTGGCAAAATACTTTTCGCGTACGCTCATTGGTGTCGAATTTGCGTTGGGATTTTTACTCCTTTTTCCGTTCAACCTAAAAAAATGGGTCATTCCTTCCATTATTTTAATGCTCGCTGTTTTTTGTGTGCATTTATCAATTGAAATAGTGACGAAAGGAAATGTTGGGAATTGCGGTTGCTTTGGAAGTTTACTTCCCATGACACCTCTGCAAGCAATTATGAAAAATGTATTGTCCATCGGTTTGCTTGGACTCCTCCTTTGGAAACACGACGAAGTAATCCCTAAAAAATCAAACTATTTAGCTATGACAAATATTGTAACTGCGTGCATTTTAGCCATGTTTATGTTGATTCCAATTTTCAAGAAACCGGCGGATATCGTTGAGACTCCACCGATTGGTCCGGATACAACCATAATGAAAGATTCCGTACCTCCGGTAATAGAAGGTGGGAAAGTAGTTGTTGGTCCAACTGACACGGTGAAAACACCGGAAAAACCGCTTGGACCGAAACAAAAGAAATCAGGATTTGCGAAGTATTTTTCGAACATCGACCAAGGAAAGAAAATTTTGTGTTTTTTCGCACCTTCTTGTGAACATTGTCAAGCAACAGCAAAGGAATTAACGGAAATGCGTAAAGCGAATCCAGATTTACCAGAAATGCAAATTTTGTTTATGGATGAAGCGCCAGAGGAAATTCCAAATTTCTTCAAGTTTGCAGGAGCGACCTATCCACACAAAGTCATCGAAATCATCGAGTTCTGGAATGCGATTGGAAACGAGAAAAATGTTCCCGGAGTTTGTTATTTGTGGAATGGCAACGTGATGAAATTCTATGAGGGAACGGAAGGTCCAAATCAGTTTAGTAAGTCAGACCTCAAACTTCAATTACAAAAAGTCAAGAAATAGGATTCATTCTTTACAGAATTTCGAGCTAGATTACGCGAATTATACCTATTTTCGACCATGAGAAACAAAATTCTTGCGGCAAATTGGAAAATGAATTTGACTGCTTCTGAAGCTCACGATTGGCTTGTTGAATTTAACGAAACAGACTCCGATAAGAGCAAAGTAGAATTTCGCCTGTATGCTCCGAATGTTTTCCTTTCGGACCTAGCGAAAACACAATCCCTGCACATCGGTGCTCAAAACATTCATCCATCTGATTTTGGTGCTTTTACAGGTGAGGTTTCCATACCGCAGTTAGTGAGTGTTGGTGCACAATCTGCATTGATCGGACATAGTGAACGCAGAATGCATTTCCTTGAATCAGATGCGTTTCTGAAAGAAAAAGTGGATGCTTGTTGCGCACATTTATTACCCTTTATTTTTTGCTGTGGAGAACCCTTGGAAGTTAGAGAAAAAGAGGAGCATCTATCGTTTGTTCGATCGCAATTAAGGTCTGCAATTTTACACTTGAAGAATACTGATTTGTCCTTGATGACGATTGCCTATGAACCGATTTGGGCAATTGGAACTGGTCAAACAGCGACGAGCGATCAAATCAATGAAGTGCATGCGTTTATTCGTGAAGTACTACGCGAATCGTTTGGTGATTCAGGAGCAAATGTCTCGATTCTCTACGGTGGAAGTGTGAATTCCTCCAATGCACAAAGTATTTTCGCTTGTCCAGATGTGGACGGTGGACTCATAGGTGGTGCATCCTTGAATGCATCCAATTTTCTTGAATTAGCAAGCTCTTTTTAAATGAATTATTACGAATTAACCGTTCAATTATCAGATTTTGATCGTTGGAATGACATCCTAATTGCTTACTTAGCCGATCTAGATTACGAAAGTTTTCAGGAGGAATCACCAGCTATAAAAGCGTACGTTCAAGAATCCTCTTATAATGGAGAAGCACTTCAAACCTTATTCAACGAACTTCAATCGGAGCAGGATGTCATCCAATCCTTTGAAGTGAAATTGATTCCGCAACAAAACTGGAATGCTCAGTGGGAATCGCAGTTTGAACCTGTTTTTATTGGGGATGAAATTCGCGTTGTAGCACCATTTCATCGCTTGGATCCGTTCACGGGAATTGAAATCCTCATTGAGCCTAAAATGTCATTTGGAACCGGACACCATCAAACGACGCATTTAATGTGTGAATCCATGATGGGAATGGACTTTGGTTCCAAACGTGTTCTAGACATGGGTAGCGGAACAGGTGTCCTGGCGATTTTAGCGGAAAAACGAGGAGCAACAGACATCGTAGCGATCGACATTGAAGAATGGTCCGCGGAGAATTGTGCCGATAACGCCCTGAAAAATGACTGTCAACACATTCAATCACTGCATGGCGGAATGGAAGTGATTCCAAGCGAACCCTTTGATTACATTTTGGCGAACATCAATAAAAATGTACTCACCGCACAAATGTCTACATACGCAGAACGAATGAAAACAGGTGGACATTTATTTTTAAGTGGATTTTTTGTCTCCGACACCGACGAATTGAAAATGTTGGCATCCGGTTTGAAGTTGCAATTTCAAGCGCAGCACGAGCGCGAGGGTTGGGCAGTTTTACTTTTTAAAAAATAAGCTATGAGAATTATTCTTTCTCTTTTCATTTCCATTCTATTTGTTGGTCAATCTGCGGCACAAACCTTTCCGAAGGAACGTGATAAATTCGTCAAAGAATGGCAGAAGTTGGTGCTAGACGAAGGAGCTGTTTCATTTCTGAAAGAGGAACTTCCGCAAAAAATCAAAGGAAGTCTGATGAACGAAACACAATTTCATCGTCTAGTTGATAATTGCAACAAATATGCACAGAAGGAAATCCCTCTTTATCCAGAGATTTATCACTACATGATCGCGAGTATTTATCAAGTGGAAAATAAATTCCCAGGTGAATTAGTCAATCCATGGTTTAACTACGTGAACGATTTCGCAAAAGAACCAGGTGAGGAGTTGACAAAATTCTTGAAATTCTCAGCAAACTTTTTCCGTTACCAATCTTTCTACCGCGAGCCAACGTATCGCTGGACATACACAAAAGGTCAAGTTGCTTGGGAAGAAGGAAAATCTTTGAAATTAAAGGCAACAGGCATTGACTTGAAGTGCCTGAAATACGACGAAGACCGTAAATTGGAAGATTCTATTGTTGTATATGGCACCACTGGGTATTTTGACATCCTTCAAAACAAATGGCAAGGATCAAAAGGCATTGTCACTTGGGAAAAAGTACAGTTCGCTAAAAATGAGACCTTTGCAAAGTTACGTGGCTATAAGTGTGACTTCGCCACGGCTAAATTAAAAGTCGATACGGTCGAATTAACAACACCCTATTTTACCACACCGATTTTAGGAAAATTGCAAGATTTAACTACCTTGGATTTAGGGGAGGGAGAAAAATCTCCTCAGTTCAATTCTTATGAAAAGCGTTTGAAAATTCCCAACTTGAGGGACCAAATGGACTACGATGGTGGATTTACCTTGGAAGGTCCAGATTTCATCGGCCGAGGAACGGCAGATAAACCTGCAAAAATCATTTTCAAGCGTCAAAATGTACCCTTGTTTGAAATCAGTTCGATTTATTTCGAGATGAATCCACAGCAAGTTATTGCACGCAATGCGAAAGCAAAGATGAATTATAAATCAGGGGATTCACTCATCATTCAATCTTGTTTCTTTACATTGAATGAACAGAACAAGGAAATTAGCATCAACCCAGTTAAAAAAGGCTATGAATACTTGCCGTTTATCGATTCATACTTCAAATTGTATGTATATGCACCAGTTTTGAGTTGGAAATTCGGTTCACCTGATCCATATTATACCTTCGAGGTTGGAACGGCTCAAGAACAAAAAATGGCAAGTTTTCAGTCCATGAATTACTTCGATCCAGCCATTTTTCAAAAGTTCCAAAGTATTGGTACTGCTCATCCATTCTCCCAAATAGCTTCGTTGGTTAAAAAAACGTCTAAAATGGACTTTACCGAAGGCGAAGTCGCTTCCGCAATGAAGAAGACCATCGATCAGGTAAAACCATTGTTAGTGGATATGGCTTCCTTTGGATTTTTAATAGTGGAGACAGATCTTAAAAAAGTAAAAATTTCACCGAAGTTAATCGCATATGCGGAGGCGAGTACGGGTGAAAGTGACTACGACAACATTAAAATTCAATCAGACTTGCGTCCACAAACCATGCAAGAGTCAAAGGAGCAAATTGCAGCGGATCCGTATTTGAAAGAAGTTGCCGCTCGAATGAATGCACAGAATAAAACGAAAAGAGCGACCATTGCATATGCATCGATTCAATTGGACAAAAACGAAATGCGTTTGAATCAAGTAGATCAAGTCGCTTTTTCGGAGGCACAACAGACCTTTGTTTATCCAGATTCCATGTATGTGACGATGTATAAAAACCGGGACATGAGTTTTCATGGATACGTAGTCGCTGGTAAAATGGAATTTTTCACCAAATTTTCTAAGTTCGATTACGAAGCGTTTAAAATAAACTTGTTGTCAACTGAGGAAGCAACATTGAGAGTTAAACCCTTAAAAAAGGAAGATGGAACAGATCGAATACTCATGTTCAGTTCCTTTAAAAACATCAAAGGAGAGTTGTTAATTGATGATGTTGAATCGAAATCAGGAAGAAAAGGAAACAATGCACAATATCCCATTCTGAAGTCAATCGGTGAATCTAAAGTATATTACAGCTCCAAAGAAATCTTGAAAGGAGCATACGACAGCACGCGTTTTTACTATGCCGTTAATCCCTTTGATTTGGAT
>Ga0102871_1000951_pt1 | contig 10048 bp, 5 predicted proteins | sample Colrivmet1546C02_FD_78445 | JGI IMG/M metagenome (GOLD analysis project Ga0102871, IMG submission 78445) | Estuarine microbial communities from the Columbia River estuary - metaG 1546C-02 | ecosystem: Environmental > Aquatic > Marine > Intertidal zone > Estuary | place: USA: Columbia River... | reverse complement strand
TGTTGCCTTAACACAATCATTCTCAATCATTCTGAGGCTGTAATGGACCGAATTTTGAAAATCATGAAGTTGGCAGTAGGCTCGAACCTTTTCTAAGGCTTCAAGGCACTCTTTAGGAGTAATGTTCTTTTCCTGTTGATTGCCACCTACTTCGTCATAATTATGATCGTCCTTGACATCTAAAAAAAATTATTTTGGGTGGTAAATGGCAAAAAATTTTATGTTGCAGGAGAAAAAATGTACTTCAGACGTTTAAAAATATCGTTATATTGAAAGGTGTCATTGGAAAATATCGTTATATCACGAATTCTTATTTAGTAAAAATTCGGTCACCCTAGAAAATATCGTTATAGCGCGAATTATCGTTATATCGAGAATCGTTATAGCGAGAACCTACTGTAGTAAATAACATTACAATTTAAAACTATATTAACAAAAATTCTTCCTTATAACGTCACCTTTAATGTCTGAAAAATCTTTGCATTTGGACAACACATTAGCGGGAGTTTTTGTGGTAGCACAAAATCAATAATCACAAAAACAAATATTCGCTAATTGGGTAACTAGCATGCATACCCATTCTGGGAATTTTTGTTTTTGTGATTATTGATTTTGTACTTGCACAAAAACTCCAGCTAATGTTGCTTTTTTAAGGTCTCGAAGATTTTCAACTTTAAACGCTCATACTGAAAATTTTGAAAAATGCAATTAAGACTCTTATGTATATTACGGCAGATATTATACAGCTTTACATACAAGTGTACTTATATCTTTAAGTTCCAGTGTAGGGGCACATCTTCAACACCATGCAATTTTCTAAATTTTAAGTCTCCACATTATGTATTTTAAACATGAGTATAAACGACTTTTTCTAGCAAACCTTCACCACGGCAAATGGGCATTACTTCAATACAATGTCCAGATAATGGGGGAGTAAATGAGGTTGCGTGAATCTCGATCAGCAGATTCATTTGGATTCCGCAGTTTAACATATAGTGCCATGATTTTTTGTCAAGATTAAACCACCATTTTATCATCAATTTTTGGATGCCCTACAATTTTTGTTTTATGAACCTTTTGTGGGGGCCTCAGGCCCAAATGGCTAGGCCCACTATGCTCAATGGCCATTTGGACCTGAAGGAGGTCTCCCACAAAAAATGATAAAACAAAAATTGAAGGGCATCCAAATATCGTTAATTTTCATAAAAGAGTCAAGGCCCCAAAAAGGCCTTTAAGAGGCCCTTAAGGGAATTTTCTTTTTATTTTTGCAATTTTGGCCTCTAATATCCTCAAAGGTCGAAGCTGGCAACCTTTGTTTAATACGTGTTTGGGTGCTCTACAATTTTTGCTTTATGAACTTGTTTGTAGGAGGCTTCCTTCTGACCCAAATGGCTATGGGGACTTTAGGCCCACTAGGCCCAATGGCCATTTGGGCCTGAAGGCCACAAACAAACGAGAATTGTTGGGCATCCAAAACTTGATATATGAAGGTCGGCTGCTTCAACCTTGGAGGTTGTTTGAGACCAACAATTGTAAAAATAAACAGAAAATGGCCTTTAAGGCTTTGGAACTTTACTATTTTATGAAAATTTACGATATTTGGATGCCCTACAATTTTTGTTTAATAATCTTGTTTGTGAGAGGCCTTCATCATGCCCACATGGCTATTTAGCCATCATGATTTAGCCTAGTGGGCCTAAAGTTCACATATCTATATAGGCCTGAAGGAGGCCTCCCACAAACAAGTTCATAAATCAAAAATTGTAGGGCATCCAAAAATTGATGATTAGATTTTCTTAAAATGTCCAAAATAACAAATTACCTCCTTGGGGGTGGGTAGGTGTGTTGGGTTACTGAGTGGGGATCCGGAGAGGACAAGGTGACGGATGAGCAGATCCACAGCTTGACCTGTTTGAGGACCATGATGTAAATATGGTAGTTGAAGAGTCGGCAGTCCCCTGAACCTGAACTAGAATGCCCAGAATTATGTTTCTTAATTTTTATGTCACATACCGAATTACAGAACGTATTTACCTGGGTGCGATCGCTGACCCTCCTGTCAATGATCGCAGGTGTTGTCATGCTGATCGGGTTCAGATAGTCCTTGGGCAAGATGCCGTTCTCCAGACGTGCCCACCATGGAATGAGAACGCCACCGCTCTGCTCCTCATATCTAGAAGAAGTGCATAATCAATCTTTACAAATTTATCGTTACATGTATTTATTCTTTTACTCTCACTCACCTGGGAGCGACTGCCAACCCCCATGTTGACAGCCGCAGCATTGATATCGAACATGCTTGGAAACTCCGGATGCAAGAGCCCCAATCCCTTGCACGCATATCCACCTGTGTCCGCCACGTACACATGATTAACGTGATCTCAACAAGAGTGTCATCAACGTTGCCTTCTTTTGAATATCATTGGTGATGCTTTGCATTGCCACTCAGGACTGAATGTCTTCCAGTGTGCTGGGACACGAGATTGTAGTGGATGATTGTAGTGGATGGCCATAGACAATTTGATTAGGACTTCTTCCACCGGCCTTGGCGTGTTTTGGTACTCCAATAATCCTTGCCAAAATGCTTGTGTCCAAATCGTAATGCTAGTAAAGACCAATCTTCGACAGTAAATGTTTGACGGATGTAACTACGTTTTCCGCGATAGAATTTGACTGAGGGTAATAAGGTGTTGATGGTCCCCACACCGATGAAGAAACTCTTGGAACTTTGCGGACTTGAACTGAGGGTCGCCGTCTGAACTCCGTATTTCATTCAAAACTTCCTGTGCGGACAATTGACTTTCTTTATCAAGTTCTGAGTTGAGATATTCGGTTCAAACTCGACTGACAACGGCTGTTTGGACGATCTTTTCGCGTCTCTTTGATCCTCGCAAGGCAGTCTGCCTTGGATCCATCTAGATCCATCGATCGGCTTCCTGGCCTCTCTAACTCAAAAGAGGATCATCGTCGCTCAAGTTTTGCGACAACTCCTTATATCGACGATCGTGTTATTTAATCGATGGAAATGTTGAGCTGATCTGCCCTCGTCGCTCAACTTTTGCAACAACTCCATACGACGACGATCCTGTTATTTACTGGACGGAAATGTTGAGCGTTTTCGTAGTAGAAAGAGCAGGTGCAGTGTAGTAGGCAAAAAGACAAGGACGGATTAAATTTTTTAAAAATATAGTGTCAAACGCAGAAACTATGATGCTAAAAAACATTTGGAAGACACTTGAACATCCAATAAGCAACACTGGAAAGTCAAAATGACGTGGAATCGCAAATCGACAAAAACCCTCAAGGACGAATTTCCAAGAAATGAGGATGATAAAGAATAATGAAGACTGCTCAAAAACAAAGGTAAGTTTTTAAAAGTTTTAATGAGTCCATTTAGAGGTTCCCCAAGTCCATTATCAAAAGTTAAAAACCCTTTTCGATTTCAGGACTCTCTGAAATGTCATCATTTTCAAAACTACGTGGAATCGCATATCGACGAAAAACTCGAAGGACGAATATTTTGCATTGTTGAAAAATCGGGGAAACACGAATAAGCCGTATCATCAGCATGGGATTGAAGTTCAACCCTGCTATAGAACACTCGAGGTCGATATGATGTAACCCATTTGCAGCACAGTTGGCCAAGAGACGAGGATGAAAAAGAATATGTATGAAGATATGAAGATGGTGCAAAAGCAAATGTAAGATAAGAATCAGTTTTTAAAAGTTTAAATGAGTCAATTATAAAATGTTTAAAAACCCTTTTTTAATTTTAGGAGTCTCGGAAATGTCTTGCATCATTTTCAAAGACAGAAGACTGGATCGTTCCAAAATGTATGTACAGTGATCCCTTCGCGGTTCACTTATCGCGGATTCGCTATTTCGCGGATTTTCAAAAGCACCTGGGGATGGGCCCAAACGACGGAAGATGCTACCTATCTCAGATAAAGTTAAACTTCTGGACATGCTAAGGGAAGGTAAAAGCTATGAAGCCGTTGCTCGCCATTACGGAATCAATGAATCTTCCGTTCGTTACATAAAGAAGGAGGAAAAAACATTAGGACGACAGCAGCAGTCAATTTTAATACGTTTTATTTAATAAGTTTTCTATTTCGCGGATTTCACTTATTGCGGGTCATTTTTGGAATGTAACCCCCGCGATAAACGAGGGATTACTGTATACAAACACAAACATTCGATGAGTTTAAATACACCTGCTCAAGATTAATTAGTACATATCAAATTAAAGTCATGACACAAGAGCAAATGTAATAAAAAATCAGTTTTTAAAAGTTTTAATGAGATCATTATAGAAAGTTATCAACTTTTTTTCGGATTTCAGGAGGACTGGATCGTTCCAAAATGTAAACACGTTAAATGAGGTAAAATACACCTGCTGAAGATTAATTACATGTAAAATTAAAGGTTGAAGATGGCAAAAAGCAATGTAAGATAATCAGTTTTTAAAAGTTTAAATGAGTCCATGGACAAGTAAATGAGGCTGTGAATCTTGATTAGCAGATCCATTTGGAGCCAAACTCAATATTTAATTAATATTTGATTGCATTTGGAGGCCACAGTTTAACAAATAGCGCCATGATTTTTATGTCATGCGACAAACTTTTTGCGTTGAGTAAATTTTCATAAAATAGTTAAGGCCCAGAAAGGTCTATAAGAGGCCCTAAAGAGGCCTTAAAATAAATGTACTTATTATTTTCACAATTTTTTAACTCAAATAGCCTCCAAGGTAGGAGCAGACCAACTTTTTATCATCAATTTTTTTTATCATCAATTTTTGGATGCCTTACAATTTTTGTTTTATGAACTTTTTGTGGGGGCCTCCTTCAGGCCCAAATGGCTAGGCCCACTAGGCCCAATTGCCATTTGGGCCTGAAGGAGGTCTCCCACAAACATGTTTATAAAACAAAAATTGCAGGGCATCCAAATATTGTAAATTTTCATAAAATAGTCAAGTCCTCTAGACGTAATCCGCGTGAAAGGGGAAACCCATGTCGCTCATATTTCCGATTCAAATGATTTTTTCACAGCACTGACATCATGTTAAGAGGTCTCAGGATCGACCAACCTTTTTTTGATTTGTTGCTTTTTTCGCGGATTTTTCGATGTATATGTTCCAAAAAATTAGGTTTGCATGGATGCCCTGGATCAAGGCATCTCAACTCAATTCTTCAAATTTATAATTTTAGGGAGTAGTAAGCTTACTATACTAGATACTGAGGGCCTCTTAAAGGTTTTTTAGGGTCTTTACTATTTTATGAAAATTAACGATATTTGTATGCCCTACAATTTTTGTTTTATGAACTTTTTTGTGGGAGACCTCCTTCAGGGCCGAATGGTCATTGGGCATAGTGGTCCTAGCCATTTGGGCCTGAAGGAACTCCCAAAAAAGTTCATAACACTGAAATTGTAGAACATCCAAAAATTAATGATAAAAAGTTGGTCTGCTCCTACCTAGGAGGTTATGCGAGATAAAAAATTGTGAAAATAAAAAGAACATTTATTTTAGGGCCTCTTAGAGGCCTTTTTGGGCCTTAACTTCTTTATTCGTCAGTAAGTGTATCTTTACAAGGTTACACTTTATATGTACTACCGGCTGTGGCCGACAGTTGACTAGAATGATGGTAGGCTACTACAAAAAGTTTTAGCAATTTGTTTGGCCTTGTTCAGGTCCGTTTCATGACGGAAAGCTGCGGGAGCCATGTTCCACAGGGATGATCCTTGCGTGAGGAAGTTTGCCATGCCTGCTCCTCCAGGCGATGGAGTCACAAGCAGATTTTTCTCTGCATTTCTTGTTCTGCGGTCGGAGGTATGCTCATTGCGGAAGACAAAGCAATCTCCAGTGGGGAATCCCAAGTTTATCTGGCGCCAGGTCTCCAATAGTGTTGTTTCAGCCGCCAACTGGTTCACGGAAGGAATCCCAACTTGAAGAAGTAGGTCGGATACCTCAACTCGATCTTCAAGCTTCACACCGCTCACAGTTCGCATAGCATTATTTAGTTGCACTTGTAGATCATGCATTGAGCTTGAGATGGGATCAGAAGGACTTTGTCGGACATCGCAAAAAAGTGGAAGGCAGTAACGAATTTTGGACATGATCAGACCATGGACGAGAGGCGTGACCATCTTGTTTGGGACATAAGTCGTGATTCGAGATATTAGTCCATTGTTCGATCTGAGAGAGGAGACAACGTTCCGTACATGTGTATCCCATGAGAGGTTTCTTGTGATTGTCACTCCCAAGAGATTGATGGACTCTGATTCTATTATGGTGCTTTGGCCTACTTGCAGCATGTAGTTTGTGTCTACTTTCTCACGCGGCGTACGGACAACGAAGAAAGAAGTTTTTGATGCATTTGCTACCAATTGGTTTGATGCAAAATAATGAAATAGTTCCTTTGTCGCTTTTTCTAATCCGGCAAGTGCTGCTTCTCGAGTTTTTCCGAACACTAAGAGCGCCGTATCGTAATGTAAATTTGCGCAGCGCAAAAAGTTGGTCTCATGAAAAAAATCATGGCGCTATCTGTTAAGACTATGGGCCCCGGGCTTTGAAGATGTGCTCCTAACACTGGAACTAAAAGATATTAGCTGATATTATAGTGAAATTTAGTACCTCACTCCATTCCAAATTCCTAATTCATGATTGGCTGAAATTGATGTCAGCTTGCAATCTAACAATGGTACCAATCTGCGCTCAGCTGATGTCAATTTAAGGCAATCACGAATTTGGAATTTGGAATGGAGCGAGGTACAAAAATGCACTAACATATCAGCTATTAATACTTCTATGTAAAGCTGTAATATGCTCTCTAGAGGTGTTAGTTTCATTCACCTCTAAACTCTGGTTACTGAGCTTAAGTCGGAGAACCAAAAAGACTTTCAGGGAACTAATTCTTCAGTCTGAAAAATATATTGAATTTAGGGGCATGTTTTTCTGTAGGATACCCTGTAAATGAACATATAATTGACAGTCTTTTTATTTCAACAGTTCTCATCAGGGAAGCCCACTACAAAAATCCTACTTGCTACCATTAAACACCGGTTGACCTCAAGATCAATAATTACGACGTTCTTAACGGCGATGTGGAAATATTCATGATGTGAAGAAAATTTTTATTTTACGAGCGACTATCCGACCAGGTTGTAATTCATGTATTTCAATTTTATTAAATTTTATCCTGAGGTATAGCCAGGGAGACTGTAGTACAACTGTTTTTATAATACCAAAACACAAAAGTACGAAAGTCAATCAAAATGCAATACTATTAATAAATATTCTGAGAAGCCAGGGAGATCATTATACTTACCAAAACACAATCAGAATGCCAGATCATTAATATTTTTCCTTAGATAGCCAGTAAGTAACATGTTTTCCATTCAGCTCACTTTTGCTTGTTATTATGCATACCTAAGCAGACAATCAGATTGTAAAATAATGCCTTTACTTTGGTCACAAAATTGGCAGGAAATCATGCAGTGAGTAAATGTAAATATTTACTCTTTCTTACTGCGTGCGGTTTTTCAAAGATAACTTGTTCTACTGGATCTGACACTTCAAAATTTGAAAAAAAAATTTCCTGTGCATTTTGCAGTAAAATGACTGATAAATGTTATTGGACTGACCTCATGACAATAGCAATGGTATATTTACATTCAATTGTCTCACTTTTGTGTTTGGTTGCATAATTATGGGCAACAGTCACTGACTCCCACAAGAGGGATGTACGACAGAATTTTCACAGGGGAAATTTTGCCCAAATGTAGGCCTATACCGAAGGCTCGGCTTTAGAAAATTGTCAATTGCAGCTAAAGAGATATCGCCAAAATTCGACCACCCAGTAGACAACATTTTGAGCTGAGTAAATTTGTATATTGAAGGTAAAGTTTAAAAGGCCAAGAATGGCCTTTTTGATATATCGAATTTTTGACATAGCTCTTCAAATAGCATCTGAAGGAAAAACATTTATACAGTATTACAAAAGTGTCTAATTTACGAGTACTACAAACTTTATTAATACACGCATTCTGAAAATGCTAAAATTGACTCAATTTCAGATGCATGTGTCTGACGTAGAAATGGCACTAATAAATTTTGTAGTACTCATCAATTAGTTAGGAACTTTTTTAAATAAAACAGTTTTTCCGTCAGATAACAATTTTAAGAGCTATGCCAATAATTTGATTTATCAAAAAGGCCTTTTGGTGCCTTTTCAAGGCCTTTCTGGACTTTGCCTACAGTATACAAATTTGTTCAGTTCAAAAAGTTGGCTACTGGGTGGTCGAATTATGGCGATATCTCTTAAACTATAGCTTCAATTGACAATTTAGGCCTACATTTGGACAAAATTGACAATTTAGGCCTACATTTGGACAAAATTTCCCACGCGAAAATTCTGTCGTACGTCCTTCTTGTAGGAGTCAGTGGCAACAGTGTAAAGAATGGGGGAAAACGCTATTGTTGACTTCCTGGCTATCTTGGAATAAAATTAAATGGTTATTGCATTATGATTGTCCTACTTTTGTGTTTTGGTATTTATAAAAACAACCGTACAAAAATGAAATTGCATTCTGATTGTTCACTTTTGTCTTTTGGTAAATATGAAAACAACCGTATGACATCTCTGTAGCTATAAAAAATTGTATTGTATTCTGATTGACCTACTTTTGTGTTATTGTATTTATTGAAACAACGGAATAAAAAATGTGATAGCATTCTGATAGTCCGATTTTTGTGTTTGGGTAAGCAGAAAGACAACCGTATAACAATGTCGGAACAGTGCTGGGTGAATGAAAAAAACCTGCTGTTCACTTCTTGGCAATCTCAGGATAACAAGAAATGGCATTACAATATGATTGTTCAGGTTTTGTGTTTGGGTAAATAAGAAAACAACCATGTAACAATTGTGCAACAGCTCACATGCCGAAAAATAAACTATTGTTGACTTCCTGACAATCAAGAGATAAAAAGAAATCGTATTGCTTTGTGATTGTTCGACTTTTGTCTTTGGGTAAGTATAGAAACAAAGGTACATCAATTTCCAACAGCTTATTGGACGAAAAATACCTCGTTATTGACTTCCTGGCAACCTCAGGATAAAAAGAAATGCCATTACATTTTGATTGTTCACTTTTTGTGTTTGGGTAAATAGAAAGCCAACCGTATAACAATTGTGCAACAGCTGGGACGACGAAAAAGAACCTATTGTTGACCTTATTTCAATCGAGGGATAAAAAGAAAGGGAATCGCATTGTGATTGTCCTACTTTTGTCTTTTGGTAAGCATAAAAACAATGGTACAACAATGTTGCACAGCTGGAATGGACGAAAAAGACCTCGTTGTTGACTTCCTGGCAATCTCATTACATTTTGATCGTCATCTATTGTTTTACTTTTGTCTTTGGATAAATATCAAAACATCTGGATCATAACATTCAATGGCTCGAAAGAAGGAGATTGCTCTATTATTATCCAGGGAATGTTCCCCGTCACAATCTCGTGACAATAAAAGGCAATAAAATAGCAATTGAAGGACACACAAAGTCCAAAGTAGAACAACCAAAGGTTCTTCTAATTGTCCAGCTAGACCCAGCACGCAACAGCTGCCTACAGCTGCATTTCAAAAGGGGAGATTGTTCTCGGATTATCAAGGAGCCGGCTGGGTCCCTTTCAGGAACAACCTCGTGACAGTCAAAGTGGTAAATAGGATAATAAAAGACGTATTGTGAAACAATAAAATTGCAAAATCAGCTGATTGTTGCGATTTGTTTATTTATCTTTTCTCTTTCGGCATCATGAAAAGACGTCTGTAAAGCAGTGACCGACGGCTGGGTCCTGAGCTGCGAGCATTCTAAATGTCCAACCCACTGTAAACTTTTTCTACTGTTTTGCCATTTTACTTATTCGGATGGCCACTTTGCGGATTCTAAGTTACTCGTAGACATTAGTCAGATTACATTCTGCAAGAACACGTAGTAATAGCCATAAATCGTGGACGTCGAGAGTAGGAACGTGTTGACTCCCAAATCGGGCC
>Ga0102871_1000937_pt1 | contig 10118 bp, 5 predicted proteins | sample Colrivmet1546C02_FD_78445 | JGI IMG/M metagenome (GOLD analysis project Ga0102871, IMG submission 78445) | Estuarine microbial communities from the Columbia River estuary - metaG 1546C-02 | ecosystem: Environmental > Aquatic > Marine > Intertidal zone > Estuary | place: USA: Columbia River... | reverse complement strand
TTAATGCCTTCAATAAAGCTTCTCTCCGAATCTAATCTGGTCGCTTTATATCTTTTTTTATACCCCTCAGGCATTCCAAGTGCGTTCACATCTTTTTCAAAAAGCGGTGTTACTTCTATGACAGTACTCGTCGCAACAGAATCTTTTCTATTAGATTTTACGGCAAAGGAATACAATACCGGCTCAAAATTTGAATTGATTACAGCTTCTTTAACAGGGAGCGAATCTGCTGCAACTACTTCGTGGCTAACCACCCTTAAATGCACTTTATCTCCCTTTTTCTCCCACCTCATGACTTGGGTGTTTATTTTTCCACCCCCAAATCCAATCCCTGAAGCAGTTTTAGAAATTCTGCTCACCATGAGCATTTCTCTACCTAAAAGGCTGTCTGGTATTTCATAGAAAAATTTGTCTTTGATTTGGTGTACGTCAAAAAGCCCTTTATCTGTCTTGGCCTCTTTGGTAATGACCTTAGCATAGGGCTGTGGTGCGTCTTTATCTATTTTTGGTTTTGCCTCTGTAGGCGCTTTTGCCTTAGCTTTTTTCTTGAAAAGCTGGGCTTCACTTGTGCTGACACTTCCAATCACTAGGAGTGAAAACAACAGGTACTGAAGATTTTTTTTGATCATTAGGTGGGTTTTTTATTTTATTGCTTCTCAAATAACCGAAAAATTGTCCTAATGAAATGTTAACAAAATCATAAGATGGCGCTTTTATTTATGAGCCAACACCTTACAGCTTCTCCATTTAATTAAGTTGTTAAGGCCGTTTTTATGTTTGAAGCTAAAAGAGTAATGGAACCACATATTCAAATGATCTAATGATTTTATAGTTCGATCAATCACTAAAGCTAAAAGAGTAAAGGAATAATATATTCAAACAGCCCAATGAGGATTAGTACGGCTACTAGGTTGAGTAATATACCTGCTTTGACCATATCTTTTACTTCTATAAAACCACTGGCAAAAACAATGGCATTTGGCGGGGTAGCCATGGGCAGCATAAAAGCACAGCTGCTCGCCATTGTCACCGGGATGAGTAGGTAGACCATAGGTATTCCAAGACCAATGGCTATTCCAGCGACTACAGGCGCTAATACAGCCACTAAGGCTACATTGCTCATGAGTTCTGTCATAAATAGCATTAATAAAATCAGTAAACTGGCTGTGGCAGTAATACTGAAATTACCTGCCGCAATACTTTGAGAAACCTGATCTACAATTCCAGAAACAGACATTCCTTTGGCCAAAGCCAATCCGCCACCAAACAATATTAAGATGCCCCATGCCAGTTTTTCAGTATCTTTCCAATCCAATATGAAGTCTCCTTTTTTTAGGTTAAAAGGGACCGCAAATAGACTTATTGCTGCAAACATGCTAATCATGGTGTCTGACAATCCCAAAGAGGGAAATACACTATTGATTAAGGTCCTAAAGATCCAAAGGGATACGGTTACTGCAAAAATGCCCAATACCATCTTTTCTTTTGATCGGGTAGGGCCTAATTTTCTTAATTCTTCTTGAATCACTTCATTAGAGGCAGAGAAATTGAGTCCCTTACTCGGAAAAATGAGGTGTACAAGTGTAATATAACTCAGGCCAATCATAATGATTGAGAAGGGTAGGGCAAATACCATCCATTTTAAAAAGGATATTTCTATTTGGTATTCATTTTCCAAAAGACCAATAAGGATAGAATTTGGTGGGGTGCCTATTACCGTGGCTATACCTCCTGCGTTTGCAGAAAAAGCAATTCCCAAGAGCACACTTACGGCAAAATTTCGATCTTTTTTGGTAAAACCGTCTACGTCGTCTATTAAAAGCTTAATCACTGACATGGCAATGGGCAGCATAACGACAGCTGTAGCGGTATTGCTAATCCACATACTCAAAGAAGCTGTGGCGATCATAAAACCAAGGACTACTTTGTTTGGCGTAGTGCCTGTAATGCGAATAATATTGAGTGCAATTCTTCTATGGAGATTCACCTTTTCTAAGGCAAGTGCCATAACGAAACCGCCAAAAAACAAAAAGATAATAGGACTTCCGTAATTATTTCCTACCTCTGCAATAGGCATAATATCTAATAAGGGAAACAAAAGTAGAGGAAGCAGGGCCGTCACAGAAATAGAGACTGCCTCTGTAAGCCACCAAGTGACCATCCAAAATGCAACAGCAATTACAGCATCTCCTTGGGTGCTTAATAATGGCTGTGGCCATAACAGTATTAATAGGAAGAATACAGGACCTAAAAACAGCCCCACTTTTTTGCTGTTACTCATCTTAAAAAAATTTAGCCTAAGCTAGTTTTTTTATCTGTGATATAAAAGGCGCTTTCGTTAAAACGGTGGAGAAAGTCCTCAGTTCAAGAATTCTAATGTTTGGTATTAAGAATCTATGAATCTTTGAGGGTACAAGTAAGTGCATCGGCCTCTTTGGCCACAACCACCATTTGTATTTTGGTTAAACTTTTAATGGTCTTGTCCCAAGCTTTATTACTCAATCCGCTCGCTTCTTTTAAATCTAATAAAGGCATAGGATTGGTTTTTTTCAAAAGCTCTAGGACTATTTTTTCATTCTCTGAAAGTTCAACAGCTTTCTTTTCTGGGCGCATTTGAGGGAAAAACAATACTTCTTGTATAGAGGCATTATTGGTCATAAGCATGACCAATCTATCTATACCAATTCCAATTCCAGAAGTTGGCGGCATTCCGTATTCAAGTGCTCTCAGGAAGTCTTGGTCAATAAACATGGCCTCGTCATCTCCTTTTTCAGAGAGGGCTAGTTGGTCTTCAAAACGCGCCCTTTGGTCTATAGGGTCATTGAGCTCTGAATAGGCGTTGGCCAATTCTTTTCCATTAACCATTAATTCAAATCGCTCGGTAAGGGCTGGATTGGACCTGTGCTCTTTAGTGAGGGGACTCATTTCTTTTGGGTAATCTGTAATAAAGGTGGGTTGCACATAATGGTGTTCGCAACGTTCTCCAAATATTTCATCGATGAGTTTTCCAACACCCATACTGTCCGTGACTTCAATGTCTAGTGATTTTGCTACACCAGCTAATTCATTCCTATTCAATCCTGCAACATCGTGACCTGTATGAATTTTAATGGCCTCAAGAATAGGAACCCTAGGGTAGGGTGCTTTAAATTCGATCGCATTCTTGCCTACAGTTATCTTTGAACTACCATTAGATTCCATGGCGATGGTTTCAAGTAATTTCTCGGTAGTGTCCATCATCCAATGGTAATCTTTATAGGCTACATACAATTCCATTACGGTAAACTCTGGATTGTGGGTGCGGTCCATTCCTTCGTTTCTGAAATCTTTAGAGAATTCATATACCCCGTCAAAACCACCTACGATTAATCTCTTTAAATAAAGTTCATTGGCCACCCTTAGGTACAATGGCATATTAAGTGCATTGTGGTGGGTAATAAATGGTCTTGCAGACGCTCCCCCAGGAATAGGCTGCAGTATAGGAGTTTCTACTTCTAAATAGCCTTTGTCATTGAAAAATTTTCTAATACTATTGGTGATCTTTGTTCTCTTAATAAAGGTGTCTTTGACCTGCGGGTTTACAATTAAGTCTACATAACGCTGTCTGTATCTCAATTCAGGGTCATTGAATTCATCGTGCACTTTACCATCTGCGTCTACTTTAGGCAGGGGTAGTGGCCTTAAAGCTTTGCTCAGTAAGGTAAATTTTTTTACCAGGACCGTTTTTTCTCCTACTTGAGTGGTAAAGAGGGTTCCTTCTATACCAAGAATATCCCCTAAGTCAATGAGTTTTTTAAATACTTCATTGTACTGCTGGCTATCAGGAGTGGTGTCTATTTCATCTCTATTGAAATACACTTGAATGCGGCCCTCACTGTCTTGAATTTCTGCAAAAGAGGCTTTGCCTTGTACTTTTTTTCGCATCAGCCTGCCAGAAACTATCACTTGCTTTCCTTCTTTATAGTCCTTTTCTATAGCTGTAGACATGGTATTTACAGGATATAAAGCAGCTGGGTAGGGATCTATGCCTAAGGCCCTTAGTTTGACTAATTTTTCTCTTCTTACAATTTCTTGTTCTGTCAGTTGCATGGTTGCGAATTATGAAGAGCAAATATAAGTACTTCGAGCTAATTTACAGAGCATGCATGTAACATTTGAATCACTTTAACGTCATAAATAGGTAGTACCTAGGTTAAATTATAATTTTTATGAGTTTTTGGCGTGTTTTATTGGCTATTTTGTTCCCACCACTCTCTGTGATTGGAAAGGGATGTGGATCTATTTTAATTGTTTTTCTTCTAACGCTTTGTGGTTGGGTTCCAGGAGTCATTGCTGCACTGGTAATTTTGAACAATCCCAACGAATAAATACACTTTTGAAATAGTATCTTTGTCTTATGAATAAGCAGCTTATTATAAAAGACCTTGGACTTAAAGACTATAAAGAGACTTGGGATTATCAAGAGGACTTGTTTGCGAAAACAGTGGCTTTAAAAGTGCAAAATAAAAAGCAAGCCACTTATTTACCTACCCCCAATCATTTCCTTTTTGTAGAGCATCCCCATGTTTTCACATTGGGTAAGAGTGGTAATTTAGACCATTTGTTGGTCTCTGAAGCAGTGCTTAGAGAGAAAGAAGCCAGCTTTTATAAAATTAATAGGGGTGGTGACATTACCTATCATGGCCCCGGACAAATTGTAGGCTACCCTATATTGGATTTAGAGAACTTTTTCACGGACATTCATAAATATTTAAGGCTTTTAGAAGAGACGGTCATTTTAACTTTAGCTGAATACGGAATAACGGCAACAAGATCTCCTGGGGAGACTGGTGTTTGGTTGGATGTAGGCACGCCTTTCGCACGCAAAATTTGTGCCATGGGTGTTAGGGCCAGTAGGTGGGTTACCATGCACGGCTTTGCACTCAATGTAAACACAGATTTAGGTTATTTTGACCTCATGATCCCATGTGGTATAAAAGGTAAAGCGGTTACTTCTATGACCGCAGAACTCAATGGAGTTCCCCAAGATATGGCTGCGGTAAAAACCAGGCTTTTAAAGCATTTTCTGACACTTTTTGAGGCTGAATTAAAGGCTTAATATTTTAATATAGCTTATATTTTATAGGAACATTAAGTACATGGCCTCACTTGAGGACCTACTGTGATATATTGGTGGTCTTTGGCTCTTTAAGCCGGTATACTACAAGGCTGTTTTCTTTGTCCTTAATGACAAAATTCAATACACCATTCTCTGAAGATTCCACTAGGTCAATTTCGCCACTTCCATATACAGGGAACCCACTTAGCATTGTAAGTTCACTGTCAAATAGATACCCTTTTTTGTTTTGAGTGTCTGTAATACTAATATAGATTTGCTGGTTTATTTTAAAGGTATTAGGAGGGGTGTATATGCCGTAATCGAGCACGGCTTTTTTCCCTTTTGAATACAAAACATTGTCTTCTAGAACAACCAATTGGTTATATTTCATGACCGTTTTGTGTGCGGCATTTACTTTTAAAGGCCTTTTACTCTCTTTGCCTTCGGTGTTGATCTGAAGGAGATTTCCTTGAAGGTCTGTAAAGGAGAATTGCTGTTCCAAAAGGGCTATTTCATTGTCAGAAAAGGAATAATTTGCGGCTGTTTTCACCCTTGTTTTACCTGTTCTATTTAAAATAGCTACACTTCCGTCTATTCCTTTGAACACTAAATAGTCATCTCCTTTTATTTTAAAATGCTTAGGGGCCTCTAAAAGAGAAGACTTGGTCTTTTTGTATTTAAATCCATTGACACTCTTTGCATTTCTGTCGTACATATAAATATCCTTGCCTTGGCCAAAAACAAAACGATACTCTTTGCGGTTGTCATAATCAAATACAGCCAACGGACTTAAGTTTCCGTCTTTAAAAGTTTTATTAAACGGTGGCACTTCATTCCCGTTTCTATCTAAAATGAGCCATTGGTTTGTGGTAGTGAATGCCAATTGTAAGCGGCCGTTTTTATACAAATCTACCTGAGATACTTTTCCTTGGATAGCCCCTTGAAGTTGTTTTTTCCAAAGTAACTTACCACTGTTGTCAAAAAGATACAATTGGTTTTGATTGTCTTGAACCAATATTTCCTGTTTTTTATTGATGTGATTTTTCACCCACTGAGGCCCATAGGATATAGGGTTTTCTAGTTGCAAATTTAAAAGTGGAGAAACACCTCCTTGGTCTTTTTTTGGTTGCAGGTCTAAAAACACCAAGTGTTGGTGAAAAAAATCTTGATCTCCTACCCATTGAGAAGCAAAAACTTTGGTGTTTTTGTCTTCCTTTTTGTTTGCTGCTAAAAAATAGTCCCCCGCTTTTTTTGGATTGAAACTATTTGTTTGAGCCTCGTAAAACAACATAGTAGAAGCTTCCGCCAGAGACGCTTTGGTACTTGTAAATGAAGGGCTGTTTTCTAGGGTTGTTCCGGTATTGAGATTGCCAATTACGGTCCTTAAATCATTAACATCTTTGCTAAATAAAAGACTTTGTGCTATGGGCATTACATAGTTTACCTCTAGCTCGTCCCATAGCGAACTAAACGAATTTTCTAGAAGAGAAGCATTGTTTAGGCGGTATATTTGGTAGTCTCTGTATTCCGTTTCAGGCGTGTTATTCTCTGCTATTTTTAAAAGGTAATCGGGTTCAAATGTTGTAAAATGAATGAGCGCTAAGGCGTTTTCTTTTAATTTGAAAGTAGCTATTTCTTCTACCTTATTAAAGATAGTGTCTAAAACGAGCTCCCTATTTTTGATTTTGTTTTGAGTGCTGTTAAATTGCTCTAGGTCTTCAATGGCATACATTTTTATACTGGAAGCCACCTCTGGAATATAATTAGGCGATTTTAACACTATGGGTTTACTAGCTTTAAAAAGATTTAAAAAATAGGGTAAACTGTCATTTCTTGAATTAAAACCGTGAAACGCCATTTTTTTATTGGCCAAGTCAATACGCAAGGTGCCCCATTTTCCAAAGCTATTGGTAAAGGATGGGTAAAAATTGTTTTTCAGCAAAAAACTTCCTGCATCTAACTTAAAATAGACACTATTGTCTTCGGTTACCTTAAAGAGTTCATTCAGTGATTCTGGAGCTATTTTTTGGCTCTTATTCCTTATGGTATTTTCAATGAGTAATTGAGAAGAGCTAATTAACAGCGTCTCATTTAAAATGACGCTGTACAATATCTCTTCTTTTTGTTTTGAGGTGTAAATTCTCTTTTCTATTACAAGCTCTTGATAGGTTTTACTTGAAATTTGATCAGAGGGAGCTAAGGTGCTTTGGCTCAATTCAGTGATAATTAAAAAATCAATGTCTTCTTTTCCAATTTCTCTAATACTAATGAGCGCTTTGGCATTTACATCAATTTTTTGAAGTAGCTCAATGCGTTGTTGGGTGTTTTTAAACGCCCCCTTATTTACAAAGTTTAAAAATTGACTGTTATTGCTGAGGTTTGCTTTTAACTGGTTTAAATGCGCTGTTCTGATAATAAAATCATCTTGATTGGATAGATATGTCAAGAAAGGTTGTTCCTTGTCTGTAGTTTTGGGAGTACAATGCACCAAGAACAATGCGGTTAAAATGATGAGGTAAGATTTCATGGAATGGTATTCTGTTATAACATTTCAAAGGTACTATTTATGGGCCTAAATAATACAAAACCCTATTGGGCTAAATTATTAAAGGTCTTTGACGCCTTTAAAAGTCTTTCTATGGTGGGGTGTAATTCCATAAGTTGCTATGGCATTTCTATGTTTAGCAGTGGGGTAACCCATATTTTTATTCCATTGGTATAAAGGGAATTTTTGGTGTAGTTCCATCATATATTTATCTCTGGCTGTTTTTGCTAGAACAGATGCTGCTGCAATAGCATAAAACTTCCCATCTCCTTTGACAACAGTTTCGTGGGGTATGCTTAAATAAGGATTAAACTTATTTCCGTCAACAATAATCTTTTCAGGAATTGTTTTGAGTTTAGCGATACTTTTGTGCATGGCTAAAATGGACGCCTGTAGTATGTTAATGCGATCTATGACATCTGGAAAAACGTGGCTTATTCCATAGGAAACAGCTTCTTGTTTAATGATGGGTGCTAAAATAGCCCGTTGTTTGGCGCTTAATTTTTTTGAATCATCAAGCATGGGATGGAAAAAATTTCTAGGAAGTATCACTGCAGCTGCAGTAACTGGGCCTGAAAGACAGCCCCTGCCGGCTTCATCAGTTCCAGCAATGAGTAATTTTTGATTGTAAGAACGAAGCATTATTAAATTTTATTTCTGTTTAATTTTATTGATTTCGTAGTATTTTTAACATATTAGCCTTTAATTGTGTTCAATAAATAATATTTTTTCAATTAAACATTGATTTTTTCATTTTTCTTTTGGAATTCCCTAAAAATGACGATTAAATGCTCAAAATCGCAGTTTAAAAGCATGTTAAATTTGCGTTAATAACAAATTTTACTCATTTTTGTTGACAATTAACTAAAAAAACAATCAATGAAATTAAATTTAACACAGCTTCTAACATCTTTTATGATGTTATGCTTTGTTTTTTCTTTCGCTCAAGAAAAGACAGTTTCAGGAAAAGTGACGGATCAAAATGGCGCACCCTTACCGGGAGTCTCTGTATTGGTGGTTGGTACTACAACAGGTACCCAGTCAGATTTTGACGGTTTATACTCTATATCTGTTGCGCAAGGGGCTACTTTGCGTTTTAGCTATATAGGGCAAAAAACCCAAGATGTATTGGTAGGATCTTCCAATACTATAGATGTTCAATTAGCAGAAGATGCCCAGGCATTAGATGAGGTAATTGTAACAGGATTCGGAAATGTCTCTAAAACTTCCTTCGCAGGTTCTGCTAAGGTAGTAGCTGGAGAAAATATTTCTAATAAGTCATTTACCAACGTATCTCAAGCTTTGGCCGGAGAAGCGGCAGGTGTAGCTGTATTTAACACTTCTGGACAGCCAGGGAGTACTTCTACAATCCGTATTCGTGGATTTGGATCTGTAAATGGGTCTGAATCACCTTTGTACATTGTAGATGACGCGCCATTTGGAGGCTCATTAAACGACATTAACCCGAATGACATTAAGTCTGTTACTGTATTAAAAGATGCATCTGCAACTTCTTTGTATGGTGCAAGAGGGGCTAACGGGGTAATTGTAATTACTACTAAAAGAGGTAGGGATGCTGGAAATGCTATCAATGTGTCTGTAAAAACAGGAACAAACTACCAAGGTATTGGAAGGTATGAGACCATTAAATCTCCAGAGGAGTATATTGGGATTAACTGGCAAGCAACCCGTCAAAGAGGTTTATTAGAAAATGACGGTGACAATGCAGCTGCTGTTGCATTTGCTAATGCTAACTTATTTGAACATCCTGACAACACTTTCTCAGGATCAGATATTTCTTCTATATACAATATGTGGAATGTTTCTGGATCTGGTGCCCAAGGGGTATCTGAATTAATTGATCCGGCAACAGGAATGGTTAGATCAGGTGTTTCTAGAATATACACTCCAGAAAAGTGGGAAGATTTTGCTTTTCAAAATTCTAATAGAACAGAGGCAAATTTAACTATATCTAATTTTAGCGAAAATTCTTCTTTATATACTTCAGTTGGGTTTATTGACGATATAGGATACGCTTCAAACACAGACTACAAAAGGTTAAATGCTCGTGTAGCTGCTACAAATAGCTTTGGTGATTATATAAACATGAATACTTCATTAAATTATACGCAAAGTGAATCAAATAATAATGGAACTGGTTCTTCTTCTTCTTCACAATTTTGGTGGATAGATAATCTTCCACCTATTTATCCTTTATATAGGAGAACAACTTCAAATGAAGCTTTTAATGTTCGTGGACAAAGAATTCCTGATCCAATATACGGCGGTTACTTATTTGATTATGGTTTGCAAGATGGACGTGGATTTGGTTTTGCTACCAATGGTGTAGCAGATTCTCAGATCAACATCAGTAACAGTAAAGCTAATTCTGTAAACTTCAATAACGATACCAAAATTACTTTAGCAGACGGATTGACGTTTGAAAACAACTTTGCTTACCAGTATTTTATGAGT
>Ga0102871_1000927_pt1 | contig 10165 bp, 9 predicted proteins | sample Colrivmet1546C02_FD_78445 | JGI IMG/M metagenome (GOLD analysis project Ga0102871, IMG submission 78445) | Estuarine microbial communities from the Columbia River estuary - metaG 1546C-02 | ecosystem: Environmental > Aquatic > Marine > Intertidal zone > Estuary | place: USA: Columbia River... | reverse complement strand
CGAAAATAAATTGTCTATCCTTACTAAAGTATCTTTTATACTATTCGAAAGTTGTAATTCGATGGGCATTTCAAAAAAGGAAACAGCTGCCGCACTGCTTTTTTGTTTGATGGTAACTACCACTTGGTTATTTACTTCGTTTCTCCAAAGTATTTCATAGTTCGGATAACCTTCGCCAATAAACCAATCATCAAAAAACCATTGCATGTCTTTTCCGACAACGGCCGATAAATGGTAAGCTAAACTATTGGTGCTTGCATAATCATGTTGTAAATTTTGATCGTTCAAATAATTTCTTAAGCCAGCAAAGAAAAGAGAATCTCCCATAATGCCTCTTAGCATATGTAATAAATAAGAACCTTTTTTATAAGACAATCTTTCGTTAAAAATACTGGATACATTATTGGTGTCGCGCACTTTTACCGACCCATCACTTACATCGGTTACATAGCTAATGGTGCTGGTTTTAAATAAATTCCACTGTGCCGGATCCACGCCAAAATCGTTGATTAATGCTGCAAAATAAGTTGCAAAACCTTCGTTTAGCCAAATATCTTCCCATCCAGCGCAAGTAACCATATCGCCAAACCATTGATGCGCTAATTCGTGTGCAATTAACCCTCGGTTAAAGTTGCCCATAAAGCTCATGGTTTGGTGTTCCATGCCGCCAGAAAAACCACATTGCGCATGACCATATTTTTCTTTTGCAAAAGGATAGGGGCCAACTAGTTTTTCGTATAATTTTAAAATTGGAATAACTGCTTTTGTTTGAATTTTAGCATTAATTAAATTTTGCGGATACACATAATTTAAAATAGGTAATGGGCCATTTATTAAATCTGCGGTATCGGTATATTGTTCGTAATTACTTACGGCAAAAGCAACTAAATAACTGGTAATTGGATAGCGGTGTTTCCAATGATAAATAAAATCATTCCCAATAGAATCACTCGATACTAGTAAACCATTAGCTGCAGCCAAATAGGGCTTAGGCGTTCGGATAAAAATATCTACAGAATCAATTTTATCGTCTAAACTTAATTTAGAAGGCCACCACTCCATAGAACCAAAAGGCTCCGAAAGGGTCCAAATAACTGGGCCATAGCCATGGTCGCTTTGTGTGAATGCACCAAAACCAGATCGAGAAGGTACACCTTGGTATCGAATGGTAATCGAATCTGTTTGATTAGCCTCAATGGCTATCGGTAAAAAAATCTGTAATTTATTTAAGTAATCATGCGAATAAGCAATGCTATTTTGATGATATAAAACGGCATCGATTCTTAAATTTTTTGCAAGCAAAAAATAAAGTTTATTGGTTAGTTGGCTAGTTCGAAAGTAATAGGTAATAGCTCCAGTTATATAATTTACTTTTGGATCAACTTGCCAGTCTGCATGAAGATAAGTCAAATTAATTTGGCTACTATCAAAATAAGCCATTGGGCTGAGTGCTTTTGTTTTACATTCTTGCGCTGAAATTTGCACCGAAAAAAAGAAAAATAGCAATAAAAATAAAAGTCTTTTATGCATATAGCGTAATTCTAAAAGTACTGCCTTTTCCAAGCACAGATTCTTTTACGGCAATTTGGCCATTGTGGTAGTTTTCGATGATTCGCTTAGCCAGCGATAACCCTAAGCCCCATCCTCTTTTCCGGGTGGTGTATCCTGGTTCAAAAACAGTTTCGAATTTTGATTTAGGAATGCCTGCACCGGTATCAGAAATATCGATAAACACTTTATTCTTTTGTTGGGAAATAGCGAGTTTAATAGCACCTTGAATGCCTATAGCATTAATCGCATTGTTGCATAAATTTTCGATTACCCAATCAAACAACGAAGCATTTACTTGTGCATGAATAGTAGGGTCTCCAGTTATTTCAAAAGTAATTTTTTCGCTGGTCCGTTTTTTAATGTATGCTATATTTCTTTCGAGCGTTTCATAAACATTTTCTGGCTTTAACACTGGAACAGATCCAATTTTTGAAAAACGATCGGCTACTATTTCTAATTTTTTTACATCGTTTTCCATTTCGTCTACGATGCTAATTTCTTGGGTCGAAATTTTTAATTTTAAATGTTCAATCCAAGCCAATAACGAAGAAATTGGGGTGCCTAGTTGATGAGCGGTTTCTTTTGCTAAACCAACCCATACGCGGTTTTGCTCCGATTTTCTACTTGCGCTAAAAGCTAAATAAGAAACAAATAAAAATACGGCAATAATAGCAAGTTGTATATATGGATAAATTTTCAACTGCATTAAAATAGAAGAATCTTTATAATAAATAAACTGTTTTTCTCCAGGAATTACTTCATAAATTATCGGATCATGTTGTTGTTTCATGATGGCTAATTGCGCTTGAAAATAATTTGGGTCGAATTGTTTATTAGGTTCGTTTGTTGCGTCAAATGTTTTGGTAGTGTCTAATCCTCTGCTATGTAAAACAACATTATTGGAATCGGCAATAATGGTTGCCATGTCGTTATTGTTAATAATGTTTTCAAATAGAAAAACAATAAACTCGCCATCTGTTGCTTTGATTAATTGTTTGGTGGCCTCAATACGAAGTTCAATTTTTTGTTTTTCTTCGATTTGTAAGCGCTTCACCAAAATATTTGTATAGACCAAAGAAGACAGCCCAATGACTACCGCAAATAGGAGCAGCAATAATTTTCTATTCTTTTTGGTTTCTGGTTTGTTCATCGAACGAAAATACTAATTAATCGTTGATCGATGTATATTTTAAGAATTCAATAATTTCCCAAATTCAGACTCGAAATCTAACCCAAAATTGCTTAATTGGCGCTATTTAGCGCTCAAAATACTTATATTTGTATGCTTATGGAAAGAAAAGTACGCGTTCGCTTTGCACCTAGTCCAACCGGCCCATTACATATGGGTGGTGTTCGAACGGCATTATATAATTATTTGTTCGCAAAAAAACACGGCGGAGACATGTTGCTTCGCATCGAGGATACCGATCAAACTAGGTATGTTCCAGGTGCAGAAAATTATATCATCGAATCTTTGGCATGGTGTGGCATTACTTTCGATGAAGGGGTTCATGTGGGAGGTCCGCATGCACCTTATCGCCAATCCGAAAGAAAAGAAATGTATAAGCAATATGCTTTGCAATTAATTGAATCCGGGCATGCTTATTATGCTTTTGATACCATGGAAGAATTAGAAACCATGCGTGAAAATTTAAAAGCGGCAAACGTTGCTTCTCCTCAATATAATTATATTACCAGAGAGGGTATGAAAAATTCGCTTACTTTGCCTAGCGACGAAGTGGAACGCAGATTAGCGGTCGGCGATGCTTATGTAATTCGAATGAAAATTCCTCGCAAAGAAGAAGTGCGTGTGGTAGATTTAATTAGAGGAAATGTGTTAGTGCAAACCTCACAAATGGACGACAAAGTATTGTTCAAATCTGATGGTATGCCTACTTATCATTTAGCCAATGTGGTAGATGATTATTTAATGAAAATTACCCATGTAATTAGAGGAGAAGAATGGTTACCCTCTGCACCTTTGCATGTATTACTTTATAGATATTTAGGATGGGAAGAGGTGATGCCACAATTTGCGCATTTACCATTATTGCTTAAGCCAGATGGCAATGGCAAATTGAGTAAGCGCGATGGAGACAGACTGGGATTCCCTGTTTTTCCACTAAAATGGCAAGATCCATTTACCGAAGAAATTAGTTCTGGCTATAGAGAAAACGGATACATTCCAGCTGCGTTTATTAATATGTTAGCCTTGTTAGGATGGAACCCTGGCACACCGCAAGAAATTTTCAGCATGTCGGAATTAATCGAAGCGTTTAGCATAGAAAGAATTTCTAAGTCAGGTGCAAAATTCGATGCTGCAAAAACCAAATGGTTTAATCAACAATATTTAAGACAAACACCTTCCGAAGATTTAGCAAAAATTTTCGAAACAGAAATTCAAGACAAAGGATTTGATTATCCAATAACATATATTCAAGCGGTTTGCGAATTAGTAAAAGAGAAGGCGCAATTTTCGAATGAGTTTTGGTCTTTAGCGAGTTATTTTTTCGAAGAACCAACTTCATTTGACATGGACTTAGTTCGTAAAAAATGGAAAGATGCAGTACCCGCATTCATGACAAATTTAGTTGCAGATTTAAATTCAGTAGCGCAGTTTGATGCAGTAAGTATCGAAGATTTATTTAAAGCATGTGCTGAAAATAATGGTATTGGAGCAGGCGCTGTTATGCAAATATTTAGAATTGCAATTTCGGGTCAAGCGGCCGGCCCAGCTATATTTGAGCTTACTTCATTAATTGGAAAAGAACGCATTGTGAAGCGTTTAAATATTGCAATCGATCAATTCAATAGCATAGCATAAACACAATCAAAAGCAAACCACTATGAAAAGACCAATTAGAGTTTTAGTAGCAAAATGCGGATTAGATGGACACGATAGAGGCGCAAAAATAATTGCCACTTCGCTGCGTGATGCTGGAATGGAAGTGATTTATACAGGACTTAGACAAACGCCCGAAATGATCGTAAACGCTGCTTTGCAAGAAGATGTTGACGCTATTGGTGTGAGCATTTTAAGTGGCGCGCATTTAACCGTTTTCCCCAAAATTATTAACTTAATGAAAGAAAAAGGTATGAATGATGTGCTACTAACCGGTGGCGGAATTATTCCAGAACCAGACATGGAAAAATTGACTCAGATGGGCGTAGGACAACTGTTTGCGCCAGGCACAGCCACTTCCAATATTGTTACTTATATTACCCAATGGGTGTCGGCTAATAGAAATTTCTAATGAAAAAAATCTGCACATTGATTTTATTTTTAATTTCAATCCATGCTAATGCGCAAATTGCAAGCACTGGTTATAAGATTTATAGTTGGGGCTCTAATAAAAATACGATTCCGGTATTAGCCAAATGCAGTCAAACCAATGCAGGTGATCAATTCAGTAATTGCGAAATCAATAATAAAGACTCTATTTTTTATGCAGGCTTTCATTATAACTACTGCAATTTTCGTTTTTATAAAGAAGCATTGGTAGAAGTACATTTCGATTTAAGGTTTAAAGAGTTAGGAAATGTCGTTGCTAAATTGAGCACAGATTTTGGGTCACCTAAAATTTTAGAAAATGCCACTACAAAAGCCGATACAATTTCGACCACAATAGGCTATGAATGGATCGTTGGAGATACGCGGGTTTTAATTATTAACAAAGGAACTACGAGCCCAGTGTGGTGCATCCTGAGCTCACAATCTCAAAAAAAATCATACAGAAAAAAAGTAATTGATATAGAAAAAATAATCTTTAACTAATGCCTTACGAAAACATATTAACCGAGCAGAAAAATGCAACATTGCATATTACTATTAATCGTGCAAGTAAATTAAATGCATTAAATAAAGCGACCTTATCTGAATTAAACGCAGCATTTCAAGCAGCATTTGCAGATGAAGAAGTACGCGCAATTATTTTAACTGGCGATGGCGCAAAGGCATTTGTTGCCGGTGCAGATATTGCAGAGTTTGCAGATTTCTCTGTTGCGCAAGGTGCTGCATTAAGTAGCGAAGGCCATGCGCAGGTTTTTAATTTAATCGAAAATAGTCCGAAACCTGTAATTGCGGCCATCAATGGTTTTGCATTGGGAGGCGGCTTAGAATTAGCTATGGCCTGTCATATTCGCGTGGCTTCCGAAACTGCAAAAATGGGATTACCAGAAGTAGGCTTAGGGGTAATACCTGGTTATGGCGGCACACAACGATTAGCGCAATTAATTGGCAAAGGCAGAGCAATGGAAATGATTGTTACCGCCGATGTAATCAATGCCGCAGAAGCATATAGAATGGGCTTAGTGAACCATGTAGTAGCGCCCGAAAATTTAATTACTAAATGCGAAGAAATTGTTTCGAAAATTATTACCAAATCTCCGGTTGCAATTAGTTACGCTATTAAATCTGTGAACGCTGGTTTCGAAGAAGGCCAGAACGGTTATGCAAGCGAAATCGAAAACTTTGGCGCTTGTTTTGGAACAAAAGATTTTAAAGAAGGTACAACTGCGTTTTTAGAAAAAAGAAAAGCGAATTTTTCTGGCAATTAATTTTTACTTAAAAAATCTGCATAAGCCAGTTGAATGCCTTCGGCTAATTCGGTTTGGTATTTCCAACCTAATGCGCTCAGTTTACTTACATCCATTAATTTTCTTGGCGTGCCATCTGGCTTTGTGGTATCAAATTTTATTTCTCCATCAAAACCAATAATTTGTTTAATAAGCAATGCTAAATCTTTAATGCTGATATCGTGACCTACACCCACATTTAAGAATTCCGCACCATCATAATTTTGCATCAAGAAATAACAAGCATCGGCTAAATCGTCTGCAAATAAGAACTCTCTAAGGGGTGTGCCTGTTCCCCATATCTCAACATGCGAAGCATTACTGGATTTCGCTTCGTGAAATTTCCTAATTAAAGCAGGCAATACATGTGAATTTTGCGGATGGTAATTATCGTTGTAGCCATATAGATTTGTTGGCATAACAGCAATAAAATTGCAACCATATTGACTTCTATAAGCTTCGCACATTTTAATGCCTGCAATTTTTGCAATAGCATAAGGTTCGTTCGTGTATTCTAATAAGCCCGTTAACAAGCTTTCTTCTTTTAAAGGTTGCGGTGCTAATTTTGGATAGATGCAAGAAGAGCCTAAGAATAAAAGTTTGCTAACTTGATGAATATGGGAAGCATGAATAATATTATTTTGTATGGCAAGGTTTTCGTATAAGAAGTCTGCGCGGTAAGTATTATTGGCTACAATTCCACCAACTTTTGCAGCAGCTAAAAAAACGTATGCTGGTTTTTCTTTTTCAAAAAACTGCATAACATCCGATTGATTTCTTAAGTCTAATTCGGCCGAAGTTTTACAAATAATATTTTGAAAACCAGCAGCTGTTAATTTTCTTAAAATGGCAGAACCAACCATGCCTCTGTGGCCTGCAATATATATTTTCGAATCTTTGTTCATGCGTAATACGAATTCCTATTAATTTTCAAAAATACATTTATCTTCTCATAAATTATAACATTAATCCTTTATAGCTAATTATAAAATGCAATATTTTTACAACCTTTGCTAAAATTATAAACCAATTGGGAAAAGATAAATTAAAACGCTTTAATGAAATCGCAACTTTTGCGAATGTATTTGAAATAGAGCCCGTACATAAAGGATTTTGGGGCGCAAACTACTTTAAGAATAGTCACCCTATTGTATTAGAATTAGGTTGCGGAAGAGGCGAGTATACCGTTAATTTGGCCGAAAAGTATCCCAACAAAAACTTCATTGGCATAGATATAAAAGGGGCAAGAATTTGGCGAGGAGCAAAAACTGCGATAGAAAACAACCTGTATAATGTGGCATTTCTGAGAATTGAAATTGAAAGTATTTTAGACCATTTTTCAGCAGCAGAAATTTCAGAAATATGGATTACTTTTCCAGATCCTCAACCTCAAATTAGTCGAGAAAGAAAAAGACTCACTTCTGTTCGATTCTTAAACTACTATCAAAACATACTTAAGCCAAATGGAATTGTACATCTTAAAACAGATAGTGATGCCTTGTATGATTATACTCATAGCTTAGTACAAGATAAGCCAATTCAAGTTCTGGCCGCTACTGCCGATTTATATAATGATGAAATGCTAGATGAATTACTGCAAATTCAAACCACTTACGAAAAAAAATATTTAGCAGTTGGTAAAAATATTAATTATTTAAAATTTAGTTTTGAATAAATCGGAAAATAATTTTTTTGAGCAGGTTTATGCGGTAGTTAAAAAAATACCCGAGGGTCGTGTAACTTCCTACGGCGCAATTGCCAATTTTTTAAGCACCAAAAATGCAGCAAGAATGGTAGGTTGGGCCATGAATGCCTCTCATCAAATGTTAGATGTTCCTGCACATAGAGTAGTCAATAGAAATGGCATGCTTTCTGGCAAACATCATTTCCCAGGCGAAAACTTAATGGAAGAGTTATTAATTTCCGAAGGGCATCAAATTGCACAAGATCAAATTGTCAACTTCAAAAAAGTATTTTGGGATCCATCTACAGAGCTTTAAATCAATAGCAATGACAGCTTAGTAAATGATCATTCACCATGCCCATTGCTTGCATGTATGCATAACAAATAGTCGATCCAAAAAATTTAAATCCTCTTTTCTTTAAATCTTTACTGATAGCGTCAGACTCCACATTACTTACTGGCAAGTCTTTGAGCGATTTTCTTTTATTGACAATGGGTTTATTGTTTGGCATAAAAGTATATAAATAAGCATCAAAGCTACCGCATTCTTTTTGTATAGATAAAAATATTTGCGCGTTACTAATGGCCGATTTTATTTTAAGTCTATTCCGAATAATACCATCAAATTGCATAAGCGATTCAATTTTAGCTTCGTCAAACTTGGCCACTTTTTTTGCATCAAAATTTGCAAAGGCTTTTCGGTAACCTACTCTTTTTTTGAGCACCGTTAGCCAACTCAAACCTGCTTGCGCACTCTCTAAAATTAAAAACTCAAAAAGCACGCGATCGTTGTGGCATTCCTTGCCCCATTCCTCGTCGTGGTATTGGATATAAATAGGATCCGATAAGCACCAGTCGCAGCTGATTAATTTTCCCATGCCTAAAGCTAAGTATTATTCATAAAATGCTAAAATCAGGCGCCTTAATTGACTAATAAATATGAAGATTATTATAACTTTGGAACAAGCATATGCAAGACAAGAAATTATACCTATTAGACGGAATGGCGTTGATTTATCGCGCACATTTTGCCTTGAGTAAATCGCCAAGATTTACCTCCAATGGCCTAAACACATCGGCTGTATTTGGCTTTGCCAATACTTTATTAGAATTATTGAGAAGAGAAAAGCCAAGTCACATTGCGGTGGTTTTTGATACAAAAGCGCCAACCGAACGCCATACCGATTTTGTTGAATACAAAGCGCACCGCGAGGCCATGCCCGAAGATTTATCGGCAGCACTTCCATACGTTTTTCAATTAATCGAAGGATTTAAAATTCCTGTTATTACAAAAGACGGTTTCGAAGCCGATGACATTATTGGTACGCTAGCCAAAAAAGCAGAAAAAGAAGGTTACACCGTTTATTGCATGACACCCGATAAAGATTTTGCACAATTGGTTTCTGAAAATATTTTTATTTACAAACCCGCTAGAATGGGAAATGATGTGGAGATAATGGGAGTACCTGAAGTGCTTAAGAAATGGGAGATTGAGCATGTGCACCAAGTGATTGATATATTAGGTTTATGGGGTGATGCGGTAGATAATATACCTGGCATACCAGGCATCGGAGAAAAAACAGCGAAAGATTTAATTCGTCGTTATGGTTCGATGGAAAATATTTTTGCAAACGCACATGAGTTAAAAGGAAAGCAAAAAGAAAATGTCGAAAACTTTCAAGCACAAGGATTGCTTTCTAAAAAATTAGCCACCATTATTTTAGATGTGCCTGTAGATTTAGACGAAGCTGGATTATTATTAGAAGCACCAGATAGAAATTTATTAGAACCTTTATTTGCAGAATTAGAATTTAAAACATTGGGTCGTCGTGTTTTTGGCGAAGATTTTAAAATAACAGAAACGGTAAAATCGACTAATACTTCTCAAATGGATTTGTTCGGAAGCCCTAGGGCTGCTGCATTTGAGCCGCAAGACGAAACCGAAGAGTTCGAGTTAATTAATTTTAAAACCATTCAAGATACCGAGCACCTCTATCATTTAGTAGACACACCAACAGCCAGACAAAATTTAATTGTGCAATTAAATGCGCAAAGCGCTATCTGTTTCGATACAGAATCTACTTCAACCGATGCAAACATAGCAGAAATTGTAGGGCTTTCTTTTTCCTTTAAAAAAGGCGAGGCTTATTATGTGCCTTTATCGGCTGAGCAAAACGAAGCAATTGCAGTATTAAAAGAATTTGAATCAGTACTTGCCAATCCTGCCATTCAGAAAATCGGCCAAAATATTAAATACGATATTTTATTATTGAAGTGGTATGGCATGGAAGTAAAAGGCGTATTATTTGATACTATGTTGGCGCATTATTTAATTGATGCCGATGCCAGACATGG
>Ga0102871_1000925_pt1 | contig 10176 bp, 9 predicted proteins | sample Colrivmet1546C02_FD_78445 | JGI IMG/M metagenome (GOLD analysis project Ga0102871, IMG submission 78445) | Estuarine microbial communities from the Columbia River estuary - metaG 1546C-02 | ecosystem: Environmental > Aquatic > Marine > Intertidal zone > Estuary | place: USA: Columbia River... | reverse complement strand
CAACGGTCATCTGCCTTTTGGAGGCAGCAACAACAGTGGTTTAGGTAAAAGTCATGGCGTTTTTGGATTCCAAGAATTTTCCAACCAAAGATCCGTGGTAAAAACCTGGAACAACGGGTTACTTCGCTTGGTATTCCCACCCTACACCCCACTAAAACAGAAGCTCGCCCAGTGGTCGATCAAGTGGCTGTAACCGGTAAATTTTAGGGTCGGGGCGTCACTCTAAAGACGCCTTTTGTTTCAACACCGATGTAAAAAGCGCCATCAGGTCCTTGGACTACACTGCGCACCCGCCCAATATCGGCCAATAACTTTAGGCGGCCGACCACTTTGTCCCCATCCATATCGAGGTATTCTAAGTACTGGAAGGACAATGAACCCACTAAAAGATCCCCTTTCCACTCTGGGAATAAGGGACTGTCTATGTAGCACAAACTTGATGGAGCAATGGAGGGAACCCAATAATAGATCGGTTGCTCCATACCCACCTCCTCGGTTTTATCGGTGATCGGTGTACCGCTGTAATTGATTCCATAGGTAATCACTGGCCAACCGTAGTTGGCCCCTTTGCGCACAATATTTAGTTCATCACCACCTCTGGGCCCGTGCTCTGTATTCCACAATTCTTTTCGTTCAGGATGAAAGATCAATCCTTGAGGATTTCTGTGTCCAAAAGAATAAATCGCTTGTTTGGCCCCTGGCACACCGTACAAAGGATTGTCCTTAGGTATACTGCCATCTTCGTTTAATCGATAAATCTTGCCTCCATCTTTGGACGTGTCCTGGGGATTAATATCCTGTTCACCGCGTTCACCGATGGAGAAATAAACTTTGCCTTTCCCATCCAAATAAATTCGAGAACCAAAGTGTTGCCCTTTAGTGGTGTTGGGCGTAGCCTTGTACAACGTCTTTACATCGACCAATTGGTTGTTTTCCAAACGCGCACGGACTAAAGCTGTATGTGCTCCATTACCTCCTTCGGGGGAGGAAAGGGTCATGAAAATTAAGGAGTTTTTCTTAAACTCTGGGTGTACTGCTATGTCGAGTAGTCCGCCTTGACCCCTGGAATACACTTCAGGTACACCGGAAATCTCCACCTTATTTGATCCGTCAAACCGGTAGAGTACACCGCTTCGATCAGTGATCAGCAAATCTCCATTGGGTAAAAATGCCAAACCCCATGGAGTTTCTATACCTGTTACATAAGGAGTAGCCACCACCGGGTCAATATCAGGAGTGGTTACCTGATTGGGTTTGTCCTGAGCACAACTGATGAGTATGCCACCAAAAAAGAAACCGAACAATACACCTATTCTCATGAGATTATTTTTGTTTAAATATAGGAAGAAAACCACTGTAAATTAATCGGAATGTCTATATTTGCCGACCTCGGGGTGTAGCGTAGCCCGGTTATCGCGCCGCGTTTGGGACGCGGAGGCCGCAGGTTCGAATCCTGCCACCCCGACCAAAATCTACAATATCAGGAGATTAACTCAAAAAAAAACCTGTACGATCGTACAGGTTTTTTTTATGCTTACATCAGAATAAATCCTCCAAAATACCGGCAAGTCTGACACCCGCCCATAAAAGTCGTTGGGTGACTACTTCTTTATACTCATAGGTGTATTCGTAATATAGATTGGCCTCTGCAGGAGTTTTTTCGTAGAGTACCGCTGCGATTTCTTGCGACTCTTCCACCCAATCCAATAAGGAACTGCGTTGCAACAATCGAACTTGCGCTTTAGTTATTCGAGGCAAATCTTGAGTCCATTCACTATACGACAGATCAAAATAATCGATCACTTCTGAATCCCAAACTCGATGAAGGTTTGAATTGCGACCGAACCATTTTAGTTTGATGTCATTTCCCCCTTTATCCTCGGCCCTACCTATGTGCATGGGCTGGTGCAGATCACCCACCAAGTGAACCAGCATCTTTAAGGCAAACTGTCGGTCAGCCTTAGGGAGCTTGGCATCTTTGATTTGGGCCACACAGCGATTAATGCCCTGTACTAAATCCCCTTGAACCGACGCTTTTGCAGCATCGTAGTCAGCGGTCAAGGGCATGTTGATGTAATGCCAGGGATCGTATGACTTAAATCGTTCATCAGATTTTATTTCGTCTGCGTACGTGGATACCCAAGCCAGCGAATGACCATCCAATAGTTCTTCTATGTTTTTTTGCGCTTTTTTGCTCAAATGTCGCGTAGCTACCGCGCCGACTACCCTATGTCCTGTTTGACCCCAATCATCTGTGTTGGATGTAGGAATCGAGGAAGAAAAAAGACTGAGTGGGAATACTAAAACAAGGATAAACTGGGTAATAAAATTCATGTTAAAAAATTTTTGTTAAAGATAGAACAGTTCGTGTCGCATACGGATTTTGACAGGTTAAATTTTTGTGTAGTTGTCTGGGGAAAAAATGTATTTTTAAGTTATGATATCGCACAAATTCTCCGGTCTACTAGGCCTTATATTCCTACTGCACAGCCAGTGGACTTTAGCCCAAAACACACAAAAAGTAACCGTATTTAAAATTGACCAACCCATTGTTTTGGATGGACTTATCGATGAAGATGTTTGGAAAAAGGCAGAAAGTGCACAAAATTTCTATCAATACTTCCCCACTGACTCACTCCGTGCAGCCTACGATACCAAAATTTCGTTCCTCTATGACGACGCCAATTTATATATTGCTTTAGACGTCACAACTCCTGGGGACAACTACGTTATTCCCTCCCTAAAACGCGATTACAGAGCGGGCAACAACGATAACATCTCCTTAGTTTTTGATACGTTCAACGATGGAATCAACGCCTATTTGTTCGGTGTTAACCCATTAGGCGTGATGCGTGAAGCGCTGATTGCTGGAGGAGGAAACGATCTGCGAAACTTTACCACCAGTTGGGATGTTAAATGGCGATCCGAGATTCACCTGAAAGAAAAGGGCTATTACGGAGAGATCATCATCCCGTTAAACTCACTTAAATTCAAGCCGGGAAGCCAAGTATGGAGATTTAATTCTTACCGATTTGACATGCAATCGGGTGAGACAACCACCTGGGCCAATATTCCCCAGAATCAACAAATCTTTGGATTGGCCTTCATGGGTGATTTGGTTTTTGAACACCCTTTAGGTCAGTCGAGAACTCCCCTGGCTATTGTTCCTTTTGTCAATGGAATTGCTGAAAAGGGTGCTGATTTTGGGCGTGGACAAACGGTAAGCGTTGGAGCTGATGCCAAAATCCCACTGGGAAACAGCATGAATTTGGACCTGACCTATCGCCCAGATTTTTCCAATGTGGAAATAGATGATCAAGTAACCAACCTCACCAGATTTGAGTTACTGATGCCTGAAAGGCGGCAGTTTTTCATCGATAACAATGATCTGTTTGGCAATTACGGCAACAGTCAAGATGTCAATCCCTTTTTCTCCAGACGTATAGGACTGGCCAAAGATCAGGACGGCAATACCATTGAAAACAAAATCAATGCTGGTGCCCGGTTTTCTGGGAATCTATCTAATGGTTGGCGATTGGGATTGTTGCACATTCAGACTGAAGCGGATCAGGAAAATGAAATAAGCGGTAATAACAACTCTGTATTTGCATTGCAAAAACAAGTATTTGCCCGCTCGAGCATCAGCTTGATTGCCGTTCAAAGAGCCACCATCTCCGGGGATGAGTTTACCGAGGAAGCGGACAGATACAATCGAGTGATCGGGTTGGATTACAACTTAGCGTCTGAGGACAATAAATGGACGGGGAAGTTTTATTACATCCATACAGACAGTCCTGAAATTGGCCCTCATTCAGGAGCCGCTGGTGGGAACCTGGAGTATTTGACCAAAAATTTTGGCGCCGGACTGCGTGTTTCTTATGTTGGCGAGGATTACCGCGCTGATCTAGGGTTTACACGCCGGTATGATTTTTTGGTAGTTAGGCCCTATATTCAATACAATATTTGGCCGCAAAAAGGGGCGTTTAATCGACATGAAATAAGATTTAGCCCCAATAAATTGTGGCGCCCAGGTATGGATTACCAGAACACAGACCGCAACACTTCACTTTCTTGGGAGGCTTCCATGAATGATTTGAGCAAATGGCAGATTCGCGCTACCCAGCGTTACACCTATTTAACCGACAGCTTTAACCCAACAAGAAATGACGAAAATTTACCCATCCCGGCACAAACAGGCCATACCTACACTGAGGTTGAGTTAGAATACCAATCGGACCCAAGAAAATCTTTATTCTACACACTAACACCCAGTAGTGGTGAGTTTTACAATGGCTGGCGCAATGCCCTTCAAGCGAGAATATCTCTGCGCATGCAACCCAAAACAACGATCAGTGTACAAACCGAGTACAATCAATTATTATTTCCTCAACCCTACGCTGATGCCACATTGTTTTTTATCAGTCCCAAATTGGATTACACATTTTCAAAATCGGTATTTTGGTCCGCCACAGCACAATACAACAACAGCGGTGACTATTTAGGGGTAAATGCTCGATTGCAATGGAGGTTTGCTCCGCTGTCAGACTTATTTGTCGTGTACAACGATCAATATCAATGGACTGACTGGTTACCTAAGTACCGATCAATCAACCTAAAACTAAGTTATTGGCTCAACATATAAATTTTCCCCATAAACACATCAGCGCATTCAAAGCGCTTTGCTTTGACCTAGACGGAACTTTACTGGCTTTAAAATCTCATATGACACCTAAAGCCTATGATTTTTTAGGCACCCTTAAAAGCAAACACCAACTTCTGTTGTGTTCTGCAAGAATTCCTTCAGGAATGCGTTACCACCAGGAATCTATTGGTATTCTTGGGGCGCCTATGTTGTGCTATAATGGGGCTCTATCACTTGAAGGTGAACGTGTAGTATACAGTAAAACCATCACTGAATCAGCCCTGGAAACCATTAGTTTACTTCTTGACAATCTGGATGTCGATTGGGGGCTGTACGCTTTTGACCAATGGTGGGTATCCAAGGATAGTGAACGGGTGCAAAAGGAGCGATATAATACCCAGACAGAACCACTTTGGGGAGAAACCCGATCCACCATAAAACGACTGGTGGATGAATTTGGCGGAGTCCATAAAATCATGTTGATGGGCGATAAAAATAACATGGACCTGGCCATGGAAGCAATGGCACCTTTACAGGGTGCTTCATTGGTGTATTTTCGATCCAACGACACCTTGATTGAGATCGCCCCATCGGGAGTAGGAAAAAAGGAAGGAGTGACCCAACTGTTAGGAGATCACGGACTTTTAGACGCGATGGCCTTTGGAGATAATGACAACGACATAGCCTTGTTAGACGCATCTGGCTGGGGTGTAGCTGTTCAAAACGCCAAACCGCTGGTCAAGTCAATCGCTGACGCGGTAACCCCGCTGAGTTGTGCTGATGATGGCGTGATAGACTACCTGAATATGTGTTATGGACAATAAACTAACTCCGTTAATCACTGACGATACACTCGTATTAGGGCTGATTGCAGCCTGTTTGGGTTTTGTGTTTTTGACACAACAGATAAAAAAAACCTTTTGGACCAGATTTTACAGCATAGTTCCTCCCGTCCTTTTATGTTATTTATTGCCTGCCCTGCTCAGAAGCACTGGGATCATCAGCGATGAATTCAGCGGACTTTACCACATCACTAGTCAATATTTACTTCCAGCTGCTTTGGTGTTGATGACCTTAAGCATGGACTTAAAAGCGATTATTCAACTAGGACCCAAAGCACTCATTATGTTTTTAACGGGTTCATTAGGGATTGTTTTGGGCGGCCCGATAGCGTTGTTGATTGTTTCTTGGATCAACCCATCATGGACAGAAGGGGTTGGTTTTGACGCGATTTGGCGAGGACTGTCCACCATTGCCGGAAGTTGGATTGGCGGTGGGGCCAATCAAGCGGCCATGCTCGAAGTTTTTCAATACAACCCAGAAAAATACGGAGGAATGGTATTAGTCGATATCGTCGTGGCCAATATCTGGTTGGCCTTATTACTCTTGGGGGTGGGCAGAAAAGAGCAAATAAATCGGTGGTTAAAAGCGGACAATTCCTCCATTACCGCACTGCAAGAAAAAGTAGGAAAATTTACCAAAAGCATCACCAGGGTACCTAGCCTGACCGACTATATGGCCATTTTAGCGATCAGTTTTGTCTCCGTGGGTATAGGACATGCACTAGGCGGATGGTTATCCCGTTGGGCGTTAGGTTTTGACGTAGTTGCCCAGAGTACTGGATTTTTATCCTTTCTCAGTTCTTCATTTTTCTGGATGGTTGTGGTGGTGACGCTGTTGGGTATGTTTTACTCAACAACTTCACTGAAAAATTACGAAGGTGCAGGAGCCAGTAAAATAGGGAGTGTTTTTGTCTATCTATTGGTTGCCTCTATAGGGATGAAAATGGATTTAGGAGCGGTTATTGACCAGCCGGGACTCATAGCCATCGGTTTTATTTGGATGCTGATACACGCAGGATTAATGATCTTCGTAGCTAAATGGATTAAGGCTCCTTATTTCTTCTTGGCTGTGGGAAGCCAGGCCAATGTGGGGGGTGCCGCATCAGCACCCATTATCGCTGCTGAGTTTCACCCTGCATTGAGTTCTGTAGGTGTGATTTTGGCTGTTTTTGGCTATGCAGTGGGTACTGCTGGTGCGTTGATTTGCGCCTACTTAATGGAAATCGCCTCAACGCTCACCTAAAATTCCGTCATTTTCTGTTTCTTTGCCCACAAATTGAGTGATATGAAAAAAATAATGCTTCTGTGCGCCACAGTTTTATTAGGCGTTTCTTGTTCGGGTGACGCCAACCAATCCTTGTTGAGCGGAAATATTCGCGGCATCAAAAAAGGGACTCTTTACTTACAACAAATAGTGGATACCACGGTGGTTGTTCTTGACTCCGTAGTGTTTGCGGGGGATGGTCAATTTGAATTTAACCCAGAAGTTACTGAGCCCAGTCTTTACTACCTATACCTGGATCGCAAAGATGAAAACCCGTACAACGATCGATTACCTATATTTTTAGAAGACAGTAAAATTCAAGTGGATGCTGCCTGGGATACATTTGCCGTTACCGCTAAAGTAAGTGGATCAAAAACCCATGATCAATACACCGAATTCCAACAAATGATGTCAAAATTCAATCAGCAAAACCTGGCCTTGATGCAACAAGCCATGGCTATGGATCCGAAAACCCAGCAAAAGGCTATGGATTCACTATTGGATAAAAACAATAAGAATGAACTTAGAAGATACCTTTTTGCCATCAACTACGCGTTAAATAACAGAAATTCAGTCATCGCCCCATATGTAGCTGTTGTCGAAATTCCAGAGGCTAGCCCCGTATTTTTGGATTCCATTTACCGATCGCTACCCACAGAAGTAGCGCAAACTTCTTACGGCAGGGCATTGGAAGCACTACTTCAAAATTCAACCAAATAAAAAGCGTATCTTTGCCAAAAATTTTGACCTATGGCCAGTATTAAAGACTTAAAAAAAGATGTAAACTATGTATTAGGCGACTTAATTGAAGCGGTATACATATGGGAGGGCATCAACAAAAAATACGACTCAAAAGAAGCTCAATCCATCATCGATGAGGCTATCAGCTCTTTTGATCAATTGATCGAGCAGATCAACGACAAAAAAGTAGAAAACAGAGGGAAACACTTACGTGCGGTTAAGGGTCAATTAGAGACTGTAGCACAAGGTTTGGTGGCTAAAATCAACACACTCTCCTAACTTCTGAAGCTAGACTCATCCAAGTGATGGGCGTACTGCTCAAAAATAATGCGAAACCAGGCCGTATATAGGTCTGGTTTTTTTTGTAGGTCATTTTTGATCCATTCTAGAGACTTCCATGACCAGTCAGCCACTTCTTCTCGGTTGATCACAGGTACCCCATCGTACCTACCCACCACTACATGATCCAGTTCGTGCTCTGTGAGTCCGTTGTCAAAAGAGGCTTTGTAAATAAAATGAAACAGCGGCGTCAACTCAGTGTCAAAACCCATTTCTTCATAAAGTCTCCTATGGGCTGCAGCTAAAGTTGTTTCTCCTGCCCTTTGGTGGGAACAACAGGTATTGGTCCAGAGTCCAGGTGAGTGGTATTTTTCATGGGCGCGTTGCTGTAACATGATCTCGCCTTGACTATTCGTTATAAACACAGAAAATGCACGGTGGAGTACTCCCTTTTGATGCGCTTCGAGCTTACCCATCAAGCCAATCGGCTCATCGTCTGTATTGACTAAAATTACTTGTTCCTCTGTCATGAGGTAAAAATAAGGGATTTGCCTATAACGTTCGGCGCATCCCTTTATTTTGATGTATTTTTGTCAAAAATTTTTACGCCATGAGCCTACAAAAAGAGCTCCTCAAACGACGCACTTTTGGAATTATCTCCCACCCTGATGCGGGAAAAACTACCCTAACTGAGAAATTATTGCTTTTCGGTGGGGCTATTCAGGAGGCTGGAGCAGTAAAAAACAACAAGATAAAAAAAGGGGCGACAAGCGACTTTATGGAAATCGAGCGTCAACGCGGAATTTCGGTAGCCACTTCTGTGTTGGCCTTTTACTACAAAGACAAAAAAATTAATATCCTCGACACGCCAGGGCACAAGGATTTTGCTGAAGATACCTTTAGGACACTTACCGCCGTAGACTCAGTGATTGTGGTCATTGACGTGGCCAAAGGGGTTGAAGAGCAAACTGAAAAACTGGTAGAGGTCTGCCGCATGAGGCAAATACCCATGATTGTCTTTATCAATAAGTTGGATAGAGAGGGAAAAGATGCCTTTGACTTATTGGATGAAGTAGAGCAAAAACTAGGCCTTCACGTGAGTTTGATGAGTTTCCCCATTGGAATGGGTTATGACTTTAAAGGGATCTATAACATTTGGGAAAAGAACATCAATTTATTCAGTGGTGATCCCAAGAAAAACATAGAAGACACCATAGCTTTCGACAACATCGACAGTCCAGAACTGGAAAAAATCATCGGCGCTCGACAAGCTGGTCAGCTCAGAGATAACTTGGAACTAATCGATGGAGTATATCCGCCATTTGACCGACAAGCTTACTTAAGCGGTGCACAGCAACCCGTATTTTTTGGATCTGCGCTCAACAACTTTGGGGTACGTGAACTCTTGGACTGTTTCATTGAAATAGCCCCCTCTCCCCGACCCAAAAAGGCAGAGGAGCGATTAGTAGCGCCTACGGAAACTCAAATGACTGGGTTTGTCTTTAAAATTCACGCCAATATGGATCCTAAACACCGAGACCGATTGGCCTTTATCAAAATCGTGTCCGGTACTTTTGAACGAAATAAACCTTACCTGCATGTCCGCCAGGATAAAAAAATGAAGTTCTCTAGCCCCAACGCGTTCTTTGCGGAGAAAAAGGAAATTATTGATATTTCCTATCCCGGAGACATCGTAGGACTTCACGACACCGGTAATTTTAAAATCGGGGACACCCTGACAGAGAATGAAGTGTTGCACTACAAAGGAATTCCCAGTTTCTCTCCCGAGCACTTTCGGTACATCAACAATGCAGATCCATTAAAGTCCAAACAACTCTTTAAAGGGATCGATCAATTGATGGACGAGGGTGTAGCTCAGTTGTTCACCTTGGAACTCAATGGACGAAAAGTCATTGGTACAGTAGGTGCCCTGCAGTATGAAGTCATCCAATACCGATTGCAGCACGAATATGGCGCCGCGTGTACCTATGAACCTTTTCCTGTGTATAAAGCCTGTTGGGTAGAGGCCACTGACCCCAAAAATCCTGAGTTTAAGGAATTTTTGCGCATTAAACAGAAATTCATGGCCAAAGACAAAAAAAACCAGCTAGTCTTTTTGGCAGACTCGGCCTTTTCACTCCAGATGACCATAGAAAAATACCCGTCCGTCAAACTGCATTTTACCTCAGAATGGGATGAGTAATCAAAAAAAAAACCACAACTAATAGTTGTGGTTTTTTTTGTTATGCTTGTCCAGGAGGACCAAAATTAAGCGGGATGTGAGGTTGAACATCCTCTTTGATTGACCCGTGGGTCGATTCAAACTTATGGATGTTTTCACCCAATGCCTTTAAAAACCTTTTAGCATGCTCAGGTGTCAGTACAATTCTACTGCGCACTTTCGCTTT
>Ga0102871_1000840_pt1 | contig 10708 bp, 10 predicted proteins | sample Colrivmet1546C02_FD_78445 | JGI IMG/M metagenome (GOLD analysis project Ga0102871, IMG submission 78445) | Estuarine microbial communities from the Columbia River estuary - metaG 1546C-02 | ecosystem: Environmental > Aquatic > Marine > Intertidal zone > Estuary | place: USA: Columbia River... | reverse complement strand
CTGCAACTAACGCCGCTACCTCAGAAGTCAACTCAGCTAACTCTGCTTTTGCTTCTTCAACTAGTGCTGCTGCAGCTCTTCAAGATGCTGTTGATGCCCATCAGTCTGCTTCTGACTCTCAGTTTTATGCTGGTCAAGCAAATACTTCAGCAAGTAGTGCAGCAACCTCTGAAAGCAATGCTGCAACAAGCGAAACTAACGCAGGTAACAGTGCAACAGCTTCTGCTGCTTCTGCAAGCCTCTCCCAGACTAAATCTGCTGAGTCTTATAACAGTGCTGTTAGTGCACTAAGCAGTAAAAACGCTGCAGCTACTTCTGAGATTAACGCAGCGGGTTCTGCTCTAGACTCCTTTAACTACTCACAAGTTGCTTTGACTTCTAAGAATGCTGCTGCTACTTCTGAGATTAACGCACTAAACAGTAAGAACGCTGCTGCCGCTTCCGCTGCTGCCGCTTTAGTTTCTGAGGCAGATGCTTTAACAGCTGCCGATGCTTCCGCTACTAGTGCTACCGCTTCTGCTACTAGCGCCACCGCTTCCGCTACTAGCGCTACAGCTGCTTTGACAAGTGAAACTGCTTCAGCTACTTCTGAAACTAACGCTGCCGCTTCTGAAACCGCTGCAGGTCTCTCCGAAGTTGCTTCTGCTAACTCTGCTACTGCTGCCGCTCTAAGCGAGACTAACGCAGCTGCTTCTGAAGCTCTTGGGGCAACCTCCGCTGCTGCCGCAGTTAACTCTGCTACTGCTGCTGCTACCTCAGAGACCAACGCAGGTCTTTCTGAAGTTGCTTCCGCTAACTCGGCTATTGCTGCTGCTTTGAGTCAAACCGCTTCGGCTACCTCTGAGACAGCTGCTGCTGGGAGCGCCGCTAGTGCTGCTTCGGACTTGGCCTCTGTTCAAGCTATCTTTGATCAGTTTGATGATCGTTATCTTGGTGCTTATGCTACAGACCCAACAACAGACAATGATGGCAACTCTCTTGCTGCTGGTACTGTTTACTGGAACACAACAGACTCTGTTCTAAAGTTCTACAACGGTGCTGCTTGGGAGGCCCCTAGTGCTTCCGCTGCTACTTCCGCTGCTAACGCTTTGGCGAGTGAGCAAGCTTCCGCTACTAGTGCTTCTAATGCTTCTTCTAGTGAGACTGCTTCGGCTTTGTCTGCTTCTGCTGCTTTGGCTTCTGAAACAGCTACAGCAACCAGTGAGGCTAACGCAGCTTCTTCTGAGGCTACTGCTTCAACTGCAGCTTCTGCCGCCTTGGCAAGTGAAACTGCCGCTGCTACCTCAGAGACCAATGCAGCAAGTTCTGCTAGTTCTAGCTTAACTAGTGCTAACGCTTCAGCGGCTTCTGCTTCTGCTGCCTTAGCAAGTGAGACTGCTTCGGCCACTTCAGCGACTGCTTCGGCTACTTCTGAAACTAATGCTGCAAGCTCTGCTTTGGCTGCTTCTAACTCAGAGACTTCTGCCGCTGCTTCTTCTACTTCTGCTGGAAATAGCGCTACAGCTGCTTTGACAAGTGAAACTGCTGCCGCTACCAGTGAGACTAACGCAGCTTCGTCTGCTCTTGATTCTGCTAACTCTGCAACAGCTTCTGCAACTAGTGCCTCTAACTCAAACACTTCTGCTTTGGCTAGTGCTTCTAGTGCTTCCGCAGCTAGTGCTTCTGAGACCGCTGCTTCTGGCAGTGCTTCAGCAGCTTCCTCTAGTGCTTCCGCTGCGGCTACTTCTGAAACTAACGCAGCAGCTTCTGAGGCCAATGCTTCAACAAGCGAAACAAATGCAGCCAGTTCAGCAGCTTCTGCAGCAGCTTCTTACGATTCTTTTGATGATCGTTACTTGGGGGCTAAAGCGAGTGCGCCTGCAGTAGACAACGACGGTAATGCTTTACTTCTTGGTGCTTTGTATTGGAACACTACCTCAAACAACATGTATGTTTGGGAAGGTAGCCTTTGGAAACAAGCTACAGGTTCTATCGAGGGTATTCGTGAAGAGTTTGTCTTTACTTCAACAGCAGGACAGACAGTCTTTAGTGGTCTTGATGATAACGGGTTGACTCTTGTTATGGACGCTTTAGAGTTAGTTGATGTGTTTCTTAACGGTATTAAAATCGTTAAAGGTATTGACTACACCCTAGACATCCTTAACAACACTGTAACCTTTGCTTCTGGCAGAACACTAAACGACATTGTGTCTGTACACTCTTTCGGTAACTTTACTGCTGCTACAAACTCTTTGAATATTGTTGGTGGTTCGGTTAACGGTTCTCCTATTGGCAACACTACAGCAGACTCTGGTACGTTCACTAACTTGACTGCTACTGGAACAACCTCTGTTGGGACTATTACTGGTAGTAGTTTTACAGCTACTCAGAGTGCGACACTACAGCAAGCGGGTAGCACAAAACTACAGACAACAACTACTGGTGTGGACGTAACTGGGACTATCACCAGCGATGGGCTGACTGTGGATGGGGACTCTTCTCGTATTGATTTCACTGGCACGGCTGGCAGCAACGTCATATCCAGCAAGCGAGGAATTAGGGTCGATATTGACAGCGACAACGATCAGGGTGCAACGACCTTTGATGTTACCCGTGACGGAGAAACTGGCACTGTATTTACAGCAAAAGAAAACGGCGACATCAGCTTCTACGAGGACACAGGCACCACGCCAAAGTTCTTCTGGGATGCGAGTGCTGAGAGCTTGGGGATTGGGACGAGTTCGCCAACGTCTGACCTTTCCGTAGGCTCTACAAGCACATCTTCGGGTGATATTGCTTTACGGACAACTAAAACCGCAGCAACTATAGTGCCTAGCAACGTTGCCGCAGGTGGACTAAATGTTGATGTGGGTTGGGTTTCAGGTGGGCAGGGGCCGCTTACGTTTAGCCTTACTGGCAGCGAAAAGATGCGCATTGATGCCAGCGGTAACGTGGGTATCGGTACGGCGGCTCCTAGCAGAACCTTGTCCGTAAATGGTGTTGCAGGGTTCGGTAATGGCACTATCGAAACTGTTATCAGCTATTCTGACCGTGCCATTTTTGGCACTCAAAGCAACCATGCTTTAGAGATTAGAACAAACGGCGCAGAGCGTATGCGCATCGACAGCAGCGGTAACGTGCTTGTGGGGACAACAAACGTAGCAAACTACAACAACAACGCTGGTACAACAGCAGATGATGGGTTCGTTTACAACTCCATCAATGGCGTCTTGTCAGTCTCGTCCTACAAAGCAAACGCTAATGTGGGATTTGTTCAATACCTAAACCGCACAAATACGGACGGCGGCATCATTGAACTCCGCAAAGACGGCGCATCTGTGGGGAGTATTGGGAGCTACACAGGAGATAATTTAACAATAGGCACAGGTGCTACCGGCGTTCGATTTGATGTAGGCTTAAATACCATAATGCCACACAACGTAACAACAAATGCAAATCAAGATGCAACTATTGTTTTAGGCAACCCTTCGGTACGCTTCAAAAACCTCTACCTCTCAGGCGGTGTCTACCTCGGCGGAACTGGTGCAGCCAATAAGCTGGATGACGTAGAAGAAGGCACGTTTATGCCATCTATTTATAGCGGCCCTACAGGCGTTACCCATAACATCCAAGACGGTTACTATTACAAAGTAGGTTCCATAGTTTTTATAAGGTTTATTGTTCGATTTAACTGCACAGGTGGCGCAGGGGCTACGGTAAAACTTACAGGATTGCCTTATTTACAGAATGTTGTTGGTAGTAGCTGGTTGGCCGCAGGGTCATTTGGCGGCAGCTACAACACTGGTTCTGGCGCAAGAACTGCCGCTATTGAAGGTGTTAATAACATTTTCTGGGCGGGTAACGATTCAACTTTAAGCACAACTGGTACTAATAAAACCATAGAAGGTACTTTTGTGTATGCCACCTACTCATAACCTCAACCACCCCTGTTGGATCACAGGGTAGTCAGGTGGCACTCACGCCACGATAAACAAGTAGTGAGTTCACTACGCTCACTAACAAGGAGGCCATCATGGCAACACTTACAGAACGCACCATCATCGACAAATACGAGATCGTCGGTGACTTCCAACACATCCAATGTCGCCACGCCACGATCATCGAACGTGATGGCGTAGAGATCAGCCGTAGCTTCCACCGCCACGTCATTGCACCCTCAGACGACGTGACAGGGGAGCCACAAGAGGTTCAAGCCTTGGTAGCACTGATGCACACCCCAGAGGTCATCGCAGCGTATGAGGCTCATGTGGCTGCGCAAGCGGGGGGTATCTAATGTCAAGATACTCTCGCTTCTACTCAGCTAGTTAATCCATAAATAAACCTAAAGGAGACTCTTTAGGGCTACTAAGGGGTCTCCCCACAAAACAAAATAAGAAAGGTTTATTATGACTAAAGCTTTAGAACTTGCTGAACTAGCACAAACACTTAACGTAGATGCTAATGGAAATATTGATTTCAATGAAGACATGGAAGTAGACAGCCTAAGTGCTAACTATGCTTCCTTCAACCTTGCTGCAGCTCATACAGTTGCCCCAGGGGAACTCGCTTGGAATGTCGAAGACGGGACTCTAGACTTAGGTCTAAACGGTGAAGTTACACAACAGGTTGGCCAAGAACAGTTAGCTTTTGTAAGAAACTTAAGCGGTGTTACAGTTGCCAACGGGGCTGTAGTTAGGGTAACGGGCGCTAGTGGTAACAAAATCACTATTGACCTTGCGAGTAACGTTTCAGAAAGTGCTTCAAGTAACACTTTTGCAGTTGCCACTCAAGCTATTACAAATAACGGCTCTGGTTATGTTACCTTTACAGGACTTGTAAGGGGTCTTAACACAAGCACTTTCACAGAGGGTGCAGCTATTTGGCTAGGGTCTTCTGGACAGTTTACACAAACAGAACCTGTTTCCCCAAACCACCTAGTGCATCTTGGGTGGGTTGTTCGTTCTCACGCAACAGAGGGTATGATTTATGTAAAAGTAAATAACGGTTGGGAGTTAGATGAACTCCATAACGTAAACATTTCTTCTGTAGCTACTAATAACATGTTGCGTTGGAATGGTACTGTCTGGGTTAACGACGTAAGTACTACAGACTTTGATGAAGCTGGAGCGGCTCTAGCCCTAGCAATCGCTCTAGGTTAAGGATAAAAACCATGGCAAATACTTTTAAGAATTATACGGCAGCTTCGGTAGGGGTCACTCCTACAACGGTCTACACTGTACCGTCTGCAACAACTTCGGTAATGATCGGGATGACTCTTGCTAACGTAGAGGCTTCTCAGATTACTATTGATGTTCAGTGTGCGGGGGTTTACCTCGTTAAAGGGGCGGCTATTCCTTCGGGATCTAGCTTGAGCGTGGTAGATGGTAAGATCATCTTAGAAACAACAGATGCAGTTATTGTTACTGCTAGCACTGCTGCTTCTGTAGATGTTATTATCTCGGTCTTGGAGCAGAGCTAATGAGCAAGCAGACAGAACTGGTTGGCCTAGCTAGGACGACAAACCTTGATGAAGTGAATGCTGCGTATAGTGCAGGTGCTTTGAGTAATCGTAATATCTTGATTAACAATGACTTCCGTATCTGGCAGCGAGGTACTGTGTTTTATGGAGGTTCAAATAGCTGGTCATACACGACTGATAGGTGGCAAGCAGGGTGGACGGCTATTACTGAGAAAATCACTGGTGGCCTAAAGATGACTATTGGTTCCAGCACCGTAGGGAACCAGCTATTCCAGATCATCGAAAATATAGACAATGCCTTGCAGCGGAACTTTGATACATACACTGCCACGATCAAGTTTAAAGCCCCTGTAGGTGTTACGGTTGAACTCTATGTCAAGAACTGGGGTAACGGTTGGTCAGACCTGTTCTCTGGCTCCGTGGCAGCAACGGGAAATGAACAGACGTTTACCATTTCTGGACCATCTTCAGGCCTTGTCTCTGGTGGCAATCCGTACTTCAACATGATCTTCAATGGTGCAACCACAGGACAAGTAATTGAGGTTTACGACACGCAGCTTGAGGGCGGCTCCCAAGCCACACCCTTCGAACACCGCAGCTATGGTCAGGAATTGGCTTTGTGTCAGCGCTATTATGAAGATATTTGGGTCAATGGAGTCGCAATGAACGCATACGGAGGTACGGCTTCGGCTTATGGGTTTACTCTATTTAAAGTTCAGAAGCGTACCTCCCCTACAATGGTATACTATACAGACATCCCTAATTATGGGTGTCACAGACATACAGGGGCAGAAAACGCAGGTTTGTTCTGGAACAACGTTGGGTCAAGGCCAGATGGTGTTAGCTTTAGGTATGCCAGAGGTGCAGGTAACTGGCCATCTGATGCTGATTGCGTTCACGCTTACTGCCACAAGTCAGCAGATGCGGAGTTATAATCATGAATGATATGAACATCACAGCAGCGCAGTACCAAGTAGACGTACTGTCAGAAAATAACTCTAGCATCAGAGCCACCATCGACGGGCAGGAAATGTCAGTACCACTAGACCCTAGTAACCGCCACTATGCTGAAATCCTCAAGCAGGTTGCAGCAGGTACACTCACAATTCAGGAGGCTACATAATGGCTGGCTATATCGGTTCAAAAGCTTCAGTGGTTTCATCTGGCGCTGAACGCAAGAAGACTTTCGCAATCACAGGCACAACAACAGTCCTCACTGGATTGTCCTACACGCCCACATTCGTGCATCTGTTTCACAACGGTGTTCGTCTCGTAGACGGCACAGACTACACAGCGACAGATGGCACAAGCATCACGCTGACTTCTGCTGCTGAGAATGGCGACGAGGTTGTCGTGATCTCGTATGCTTCGTTTCAAGTTGCGGATGCCTATACGAAAGCTGAGACTTACTCGAAGGCTGAGACCTATACTAAGGCTGAAGCTGACAGTGCTTTCGTGAGTGATCCCAATGGTGCTGTCACTGTAGATGGCAGTGGGAATGTTGGGATTGGGACGGCGTCTCCTGTTAATAATTCAAACCGCTCTACACTAGCACTTGAAGGTGCTTGGGGTGGGCAGCTTGATATTATGGTTGGATCAGTTGTTCACGCACAGTTTGGTTCAGACAACTCTAGGAGTGGTCAAAGCGCAAGAATACAAAGCCAAGATGGTATCGTTTTTAGAACAAGCGGCGACAACGAGCGTATGCGCATCGACTCTGCTGGCCGTGTCACTATGCCATATCAGCCAGCTTTTTGGGCATTCAATAATGCTGGCACCTCCCAAGCCGCTACTGGATTTGTAAACTTTTTCGAAGCTTTATCTAACACGGGGAATCACTACAGCACCGCAACTGGCAGGTTCACTGCGCCTGTTGCAGGGGCTTATTGTTTTGATGGGATGCTTTTGTATAGGTCTAATGGTTTGTCAGGGGCTGGTGAGTGGTCATTTACTGTCAATGGGACAAACGTTAGTGATCGTGGCATGACGTATGCATCTGCACAATACCCATCAGGACACATTCCAGCATCGTCTCAATTAATTGTTGGACTTAACGCTGGGGACTACGTTCAAATGTATGTCCAGTATATCGCCGCTAACACTGACTATTATACAGGTCAAAAACTTTCTCATTTCAGCGGCTACCTCATCGGTTGACCCCACCCCCAACACAAACAAAAGGAGGCATCAACATGCCAAACATCACAATCACACTGACTGAGACACAGTATAAGGGTCTTGAATACGCTGCCCTGTCACCAGAGGAGTGGGCCATCAACGCAGTCACAGAACGCTGCCGCATTGCTAACGACGAGATCGTGCAGCTAACTGTGCAGCACTGCTTGGACAACGGCGAGGCCATCCCGCTGACTCGTGAAGCTATCGTGGCTCATGCGTTTGAACATGGTGTCGTCAAGACTTCAGCAGAGCGTCAAGCAGAGGCAGAACTAGCCCAGCAGGTTATCTGATGAGTGGGTATATTGGCAACGTCCCGACACCACAGGCCACCCAGTCACGGGACAGCTTCACAGCGACTGCGGGGCAGACTAGCTTTGCCACGTCTGGCTACAGTGCGGGTGGTCAATTTCTCGATGTCCATTTGAATGGCGTAAAGCTGCAAAACACCGAAGACTACACAGCGACCAACGGATCAGACGTGGTTCTGACTGTTGGCGCAGGTGCTGGCGATACGCTGGAGGTTGTGTCGTTCAGCACGTTTGAAGTGGCTGATGTATATACGAGGGCAGAGACCTACTCGAAGGTTGAAGCTGACGCTGAGATTGCTTTTAAATCGTTTACTGAGGGTGCCAACACAGGATATGGCACTGCTCATAGAGTAAACAACCCAGCTTACTATGGGGATATAGGTTCTGACGCCCTTGATTTGAGTTATAATGCTTTTGCTTCTACAACCCGTGGCGCTACTGGTGCCAACTCCACAGCAATTGGTGGTGGTGTAACGGCATCTGGTGCCAACTCCACAGCAATTGGCTCTAATTCAGAAGCATCTGGCCTTCGCTCAACAGCAATTGCATATCGTGCATTAGCATCTGGTGATAACTCCGTAGCGGCGGGTTATATAGCAACAGCTTCTGGCATCGGTTCCTTCGCACAGGCTAGTAGGGGGAATGCTAGTGGTAGCTACTCAGCAAACTTTGGGAATAGAACATATGCAAGTGGGTATACTGCGTTTGCCTCTGGAAATGGAACAACAGCAGCGGGTGATAACTCATTTGTAGTAGGTTATAATGGCGGCACAGGCACAGCCTCTGGAACCGTGTTTGGCGTGGCGTATGGTAATAGCACTGGGGACATCACGGCTTCTACGACAGACACGAACTTAGTGCTTGCTGTGTCTAATGCTGGTCATGTCACTATGCCGTATCAGCCAGCTTTTCATGCTATATACGCAAATGGTTATGGTCAGACGCTATCAGGAACAACCCGTCATGCACTACACGGCAGGGCGTTAGTGAATGCGGGGAATGCGTACAACGCCTCCACTGGTTACTTTACGGCCCCTGTGTCTGGCACATATCAGCTTTCAATAGGTATGGGCGCAAACCAAGTAATCCATTCTGCGGGTTATATTGTCGCTGAACTTGAAATCAATGGCAGCACTAACTCATCAGGTTTGTATTCTTCTAGTTCAGACGTAACCAACCAAATGGAGGGCGGTCTTACCTCTGGCCCTTGGTTGGTTTACTTAAATGCGGGGGACTACGTTAGACCCTATTATTATTGCAACATGAGCTACGCTACGGGCGGGTCTACCGTCACAGGTTGGCAGCAAGCTCGAAATTACTTCAGCGGCTACCTCATCGGATAACAAAAGGAGGGCGTCATGCCTACTACCATTACACTGACATACACCCAACCTGAGAGGCATCAACATGAGTAGATCACGAGCAAGACTAGCCGCAGATTGGTTCGCAAAGCTGCGACAGAATGCAGAGACACAAGAGGTCGAGCATACGGATGTTGTGGCTGCTGAGGTTGAGGCGCTAGAGGCAAAGGCTGACGCTGCTGCTGTCGGTATTGTTGTCGGGCCTACAGGTCCACAAGGCCCAGCAGGCGCTATTGGAGCTACAGGCCCAGCAGGTGCTAAAGGTAACACAGGTGCCACAGGTCCAGCGGGTCCACAAGGCCCAGCAGGTCTAGCAGGGTCCAATGGTGCTACAGGTCCAGCAGGTCCACAAGGGCCAGCAGGTGCTAAAGGTAACACAGGCCCACAAGGACCAGCGGGGTCTAATGGTGCTACAGGTCCACAAGGCCCAGCGGGGTCTAATGGTGCTGCAGGCCTGGCGGGCGCTAAAGGTAACACTGGCGCTACAGGTCCAGCAGGGTCTAATGGTGCTACAGGTCCAGCAGGTCCAGCAGGTGCTAAAGGTAACACGGGCGCTACAGGGCCAGCGGGGTCTAATGGTGCTACAGGCCCAGCGGGTGCTAGAGGTGCTACAGGTAGCACAGGGCCACAAGGTCCAGCGGGTTCTACGATTGTTGCCGCTGGCGCTGTTGGGTCTTATGCTGCTTTGACCACGACGGTTACGCTTACAACTAGGTTGCCAAATAGCACCCTTGCAGGTAGCAGTCTTAGTTACACAAACTTTAACGGTACTACATACTCTACTCCTTCTGGAACTTGGCGTATCATGGGTGTCATTCCGCGTACTACGGGCGTCGCCAACAATGCCAGCGTGTGGCTAAGGATTTCATAATGACAAACTATCGCAACGCAAAATACATCAACGACAACGGTTGGATTGACTGTGAGATCGAACACCCTGACTGGGGCTGGATACCCTACACATTGGACCCAGCAGACACTGACATGACTATCAACAACGACGATCTTCTAGCTGCAATGAAAGCCGCTGGTGATGTCGAAGCATACGTCCCGCCCACTCAAGCTGAACTTGATGCTATGCTGTCTGAGCAGCTTCGTGAGAAGCGCGGCGAATTGCTTATTGAAGTAGACGCCATCGCTGGCAATGCCCTGCGCTGGGCTACTCTCTCAGCAGAACAGCAGGACGCTTGGGCAGTCTACCGTCAGGCGCTGCTTGATGTGCCGCAGCAAGCTGGCTTCCCGAATGATGTCGTGTGGCCTGTTAAGCCTTAAACTAAAACAAAACAAGTGGGGCCTTCGGGCCCTGCTTTAACCCTTAAACAATAACAGTCCAAGGAATCTTTTATGTCCAAAAAACAGTCTCGTTATTCCGTTAAAGCCAACGCACGTATGCCAAAACATAT
>Ga0102871_1000838_pt1 | contig 10715 bp, 8 predicted proteins | sample Colrivmet1546C02_FD_78445 | JGI IMG/M metagenome (GOLD analysis project Ga0102871, IMG submission 78445) | Estuarine microbial communities from the Columbia River estuary - metaG 1546C-02 | ecosystem: Environmental > Aquatic > Marine > Intertidal zone > Estuary | place: USA: Columbia River... | reverse complement strand
GAATTGAATAAATAAAGGTTGTACCTTACACCAAACAACTACATTGGCAACTGAAAATTCTTTACATCCAGCACAAGCATCTGTTTGGGAATACTCCATATTTTCAGATGCGGATGTGCGTAATTTTCAGGCGGGCACGCATTATCAGTTGTACAAAGTTTTTGGCAACAAGCAAATAGAGGTAAACGGTACAAGCGGAACATACTTTGCGGTGTGGGCACCAAGTGCTACGGCAGTTTTTGTTACTGGTCATTTTAATGGATGGAATGAAATCTCTCATCCGCTGCATGTTAGACCAGATGCTTCTGGCATTTGGGAAGGTTTTATTCCAGATGTAGCAGCTGGGGAACTCTACAAATATCATATTCACGGATTTGAAGGTGTAAAACTTAATAAGGCAGATCCGTTTGCGCATTACGCCGAAAAAAGACCGGATACTGCTTCCATTACCTGGCAAACAAATTATCATTGGTCCGATCAAAACTGGATGGTGCATCGTAAAAACAAAAATGCATTAGATGCACCCATATCGGTGTATGAAATGCATTTGGCTAGTTGGATGCGTCCCATTCCTTCCGATGAAGGGAGTTATAATACCTACACGCAAATAGCGGAAAGGCTTATTCCATATGTACTCGAGATGGGATTTACGCATATCGAACTCATGCCAGTTATGGAACATCCATTTGATGGTAGTTGGGGTTATCAGGGAACTGGATTTTTTGCACCTACATCTAGGTTTGGTAATCCGCAAGATTTTGCTGCATTTGTAAATGCTTTTCATAACGCAGGCATTGGTGTTATTTTAGATTGGGTACCATCGCATTTTCCGTACGACGCACACGGGCTTTATTTATTTGATGGATCGCATACTTATGAGTATGCCGATATGCGTAAAGGTTTTCATCCCGATTGGAACTCTTATATTTTTAATTACAAACGCGGGGAAGTAAAATCTTTTTTAATAAGTAGCGCGCGTTTTTGGATAGACCAGTTTCATATAGATGGACTAAGGGTAGACGCCGTAAGTTCTATGCTTCGTTTAGATTACAGCAGAAAAAATGGAGAGTGGGAGCCCAACGAATTTGGGGGTGATGGTAATTTAGAGGCGGTTGCATTTATCAAAGATTTAAACGAAACACTCTACCGCGATTTTCCGGATATTCAAACTATTGCAGAAGAAGCCACCGATTGGCCGGGTATTAGTAAGCCAACAAGTATGGACGGACTTGGGTTTGGTATGAAATGGATGATGGGTTGGATGCATGATACCCTCGATTATTTTAAAGCAGATCCGCTGATGCGTTCTGGGCTTCAAGATAAATTTTCATTTAGTATGATGTACTATTACGACGAAAATTTTATGTTGCCTTTAAGTCATGATGAAGTGGTGCATGGTAAAAGCCCCATGATTTATAAAATGCCTGGCGACGAGTGGCAGAAGTTTGCGAATCTAAGGTTACTATACACCTACATGTATATGCATCCAGGCGCCAAGCTTTTATTTATGGGGAATGAGTTTGCAGCTACCACCGAATGGAATTACAAAACAGAACTTCCTTGGCATTTGCTAGCACATCCAAGCCATGGCGGCATGAAATATTGTGTGCAAAAGCTAAACGAGTTGTATACTTCAAAGCCTGCTTTGTATGAACTTCAATTTGATCCTGCTGGGTTTGAATGGATAGACTTACAGCACAGATCCGAATCTGTTATGGCCTTTAAACGTAAAGGAAAAAATCCGGCCCACGATATTGTAGTGATCATTAATGCTACGCCAGTTGTACGACATGATTGGAAAATAAGTGTGCAAGGAAAACAGGAGTGGCATGAAATATTTAATAGTGACGATCAAGATTTTTGGGGAACCGGCGTAGTCTATAACCCATCTATACCATGCGTTTGCAAGGATGCTCAAAAAAAGTGGTATGAGCTTACTTTACAACTGCCTGCTTTAAGCGCGGTTGTTTTGCAATAATCAATTTAATCTGCTACGGGTAGTTGTAAACAAAATGTAGTGCCCTTTCCGAGCTCTGTTCTTTTGATAAATAATTTACCGTGGTGGTAACTTTCCATGATTCTTTTACTGAGTGGAAGCCCAAGTCCCCAGCCACGTTTTTTTGTGGTAAATCCGGGTTCAAATATTTGATTGGCTGTTTCACTATCCATGCCTTTGCCCGTATCTGAAATTAAAATACTTACAATATTATTTTGAACTGAAGCTACAATATGAATTGTGCCAGCGCCGTCTGTTGCATCAAGCGCATTTTTAATTAGATTTTCTAATACCCAATCAAAAAGTGGTACCGAAAGCATTACAAAAACTTCTGGTGGCAAAGTGCATTCAATTACAACCTGCTTACTCGATCTTAGTTTCATATATGCCGCCATACGCTCAATTTCTGTAAATGGATTACTGCGCGTTAGTTGTGGCGTACTTCCTATTTTTCCAAAACGATCCGATATGAGTTCTAGTCTTTCAATATCTTTTTCGATTTCAAAAACAATGGGATCTTTGGTTTCTTTTTCTTTTAACAAAGCAATCCATCCCTGAAGGCTAGAAACAGGGGTGCCAAGCTGGTGGGCTGTTTCTTTGGCCATGCCGAGCCATAATTTGTCTTGCTCATTTTTATACCTCGTTCTTACGGATGCCACTGCAATAAAAACAAACAGTGCAACAATGAGTAGTTGAATGTAGGGGTACCATTCTACCTCTTTGAGCAGTTTGCTAGGTCCATAATAGTAGTGATTTGCAGTGTAAGGCGAGTCGGAAATAACAACAACAATGGGCGTTTTGCTAAACTTTTTAAACTCTTCCAATGTTTTTGTCAGGTACAAACTATCCGAAGCAATACTTGCTGTATCTAAGTTAAGGGCATTACCTGTAGGCACTCCTTGTTCATTGGTTTCAATGATGGGGATGTCTTCGTTGTCGGCACTAATTTGTGTGGCAAGGTTTAGATTGCTGGAATCTTTACTGCTTAAAATTGTTTTTTGTGCTTCTATCCATTCGCGCACATATTTCCTTTCGGTGTTGGCAATTTTACTAGACACATACGTCGAATAAAATATGGTAGCACATACAAAAAGTATGGCAATAAATACCAGTAAGCCCGACCACCTAAATTGTTTCATGGTCAATTAAAACAAGCCGCCTTTTTTGAGGCTTGTGATACCTTCTCCAATTTTAAATCCGTTGTTATAAATTTCTATTTTGTAATCACCCATTTGAAAAGCTGCTGCTTGTTTCCAGTCAAAGCTGACTTGACTCGCTTTTCCTTGCTCGTAATTTACACTTACTTTACTTGTATAGCTCTTATTGCCTTGATCCCTGGTATTAAAAGAAGCACCTTCAGAAATAGCTTTACCATCTGGGCCTGTAACACATACAAAAATGTCTTTGGTGCCCGAAGTCGCAATTCTGTTAGGGTCTAGGGTAAATGAAATACGAATAAGGTCGGCACGTTTTGCAGATGTAGTTGCTTTTGCGGAGCCATTGTTTTTTACATTAAGGGCTGCAATACCAATGTTTGAAGCGTGTAGGGTAGAAGCTACATCTACTTTTTCGTCTAGTTCTTTTTTAGTGGCAGATAAATTTTGCTCTAAATTTTCTTTGTCGTTGGTAAGTTGAGACTTTTCGGTATTTAACTGCTCATTGGCAACTGTGAGTTGTTTGTTTTCACCTTTTAATTTTTCAATTTCGGCAAACAAGCCTTCTACTTTCCCATTTAATTCAAGTATCATTTGACGCGCTAAAGATAAATCGGCATCTGATGCTTTTTTATTTTTGATAATCGCGCTAATATTTGATTTTAGTTTTTGAATTTCATTGCCTCTATCTGCAAGGGCACCTTGTAATTGACCATTGTTAAGCGTTAACGAATCGGCTTTTGCAGCTACTAAATCGTATGCTTCTTGGATGGCGCCTCTACTGCTATCAACAAATTGGATTTTAGTTTCCATCAGGGAAACCGTGTCTTGATGCTGATTTTTGCTGTATAAAAAGTATGCCCAGCTACCTATTAGGGCTAAAACTAAAAAAAGAATAATCCCTTTATTGTTACTATTGTTTCCGTTACTTACTGGCATATTGATTTGTTTTCTTGCAAATTAAATAAAATCGCTTGAAAACAGGATAGTTTTAGCAATTTGATAAGATTTTCTAGCATCTTTGCAGTATGTCTGCCGATAAAATCATTGCTGATTGGAAAAAAGGGAACTTTAAGCCTATTTATTGGCTCGAAGGGGATGAGCCCTTTTTCATAGATCAGGTGGTGCATTATGCCGAGCATAAAATTTTACCTGAGTCGGAAGCAAGTTTTAATCTATCCATTTTTTATGGTAAAGATGCCGATTGGTCATCAGTGGTAAATGCTTGTATGCGTTATCCCATGTTTGCTGAAAAGCAAGTCGTTATTTTAAAAGAAGCGCAGCAAATGCGTGATATCGAAAAATTAGAATCTTACATAGACAATCCGTTGGCTTCTACCATTTTTGTGGTGAGCTTTAAAGAAAAAAAAGTAGATGGCCGTTCTAAATTAGCCAAAACCCTAAAGTCAAAAGGGGAGATGCTAACTACTAAAAAAATGTATGATAGCCAGCTGCCTGAATGGGTGAATCAAATGGTGGCTTCTCATCAATTAACCATTGCACCTAAGGCGCTTCATTTACTGGTAGATCATATCGGTAATGATCTGAGTAGACTTCAAAACGAAGTAGAAAAGTTAGCAGTGAATTTAGCGGGCCGAAAAAATATTACAGAAGACGATATTGAAAAATATATTGGTGTCAGTAAAGATTTTAATGTGTTTGAACTTCAAGATGCACTTGGTAAAAGAGACCTTGCAAAAACCATCCGCATCATTCATTATTTTGAGGCCAATCCTAAAGCGGCACCCATTCAAATGATACTGCCTGCGCTTTATAATTATTTCAGTAAAGTGTTTATGTTGTACAGCTTACCAAATATTACCGAACAGTCTGCAGCTGCTGCACTTGGGGTGAATCCTTTTTTTGTAAAAGAATACATCGCTACTGCCCGCCGTTATGATTATGAGGGTATTGAAAAAGTATTGCTACTATTACATCAATATAATTTACGAAGTATTGGCGTGCACGATGCTGGCACTTCTGATGCTGGCTTATTAAAAGAGTTAGCCGTTAAAATGATTGCTTAATAACTGATTGATTCAATTGCTTTTTAATAAAGTAGTGGCTTTATTTTTGTCTTGCAGTAGCTGTGCTTTTAATCCTTCCAATCCATCAAATTTTACTTCGCCCCTCAAATAATAATAGAGTTCTACTTTTACTTGTGCACCATAAATGTCGGCGTCAAAATCAAAGATGTTTACTTCTACCACTCTTTTTTTGCCATCAATAGTTGGTCTGACACCAATATTCATCATGCCCATGTATACTTCTTTTGCGTCATTGATGGTAACGCGTACGGCATAAACGCCATCGCTTGGAATGAGTTTTTCTTCGGGTGCGATATGTAAATTAGCAGTTGGATAGCCAATGGTTCTGCCTACTTTATTTCCTTCTACTACAAGGCCATCAAAAAAGTAAGGGTAGCCCAAAAAAATATTGGCGGTTTCAATATCGTGCGCTGCAATAGACGCTCTTATTTTTGTAGAACTCACTACCGATTCTTGAAGTACTTGCTCCGATATTTCATTCACTACAAAACCATTTTCTAAACCCAGTTGCTCTAGTAATTGAAAATCACCAAGTCTACCTTTACCAAACCGATGATCGTAACCAATAACAACCGTGTGTGGTTTGAAAAATGCCACTATAAAATCTGAAATGTATGCGCTTGCGCTTAAGTTAGAAAAATGATGATCAAAAGGGACTACGACCAAGTGATCGATGCCCGCTTTTTCTAGTAAACTTATTTTTTCTTGGAGCGTGGTTAATAGTTTTACATCGCCCGGTACCGAGGATACAATTTTGCGTGGGTGGGGATGAAATGTGATAATGACCGTTTCTCCATGAACGGCAATAGCGGTTTCCCTAAGTTGTTGTAATATTTTTTGATGACCCTTGTGTACCCCGTCAAAAGTGCCAATTGTAAGTACGGCATTGTTAAAAGTTGGTAAAGAGGGAGCTAGTTCGTAGTGGACTTTCATAATCAGCGGCAAAAATAAGCGGGAAAATCCAATCTTAGGCCATTTGCCAGGGTACTCTTTCTGTCTTTTGCTTACCTTTGCTATGGATACCGGTTTTTGTTCATATTTATTCTATATCAATGTCTTTATACGCTAAACGAGGGGTTTCGGCTCAAAAGGAAGAAGTGCATGCAGCTATTCAAAAGCTAGATCAAGGCTTGTATCCACATGCTTTTTGTAAAATGTACCCCGATTATTTAATGGGTGATGATGCATTTGTCAATATCATGCACGCAGATGGGGCGGGTACCAAAAGTATTTTAGCCTATTTATATTGGAAAGAAACCGGTGATGTGACTGTCTGGGAAGGCATTGCGATTGATGCCGTTGCCATGAATTTAGATGATTTGCTTTGTGTGGGTGTAACAGACAATATTTTGTTTTCATCTACCATTGATCGCAATAAAAAAGTTATTCCTGGTGCCGTTTTAGAAGCTGTTATTAACGGCACACAATCTTTTTTTGATACACTCGCTAGTTATGGCGTAAAGGTCCATTATTTAGGTGGTGAAACTGCCGATGTAGGGGATGTGGTAAGAACCATCGCTGTTAACGGAACCATGCAAAGTAGATGGCCAAAATCAAAATTAATTACCAATCAAAATATTGGTGCTGGTGACGTGATTGTTGGTTTTGCAAGTTCGGGCAAGGCGTCTTATGAAAAGGAATATAATAGTGGACTTGGGAGCAATGGTTTAACCAGTGCAAGACATGATGTACTTAGTCATTACTATGCCGATAAATATCCAGAAACATTTGAGCCAACGCTTGATAAGGAAGTTGTTTATTTAGGAAAAAGTAAAATGACGGATACCCTTGCTATTGATGGGTTTGCGGATCCTATCACCATTGGTAAACTATTATTGAGTCCTACTAGAACCTATGCACCACTTGTAAAAAAGATATTAGATACACATTTTAATGATATCCATGGGATGATACATTGTAGTGGTGGTGGACAAACCAAGTGTATGAAATATTTGCCTACTACTTTAAAAATTATTAAAGATAATTTGTTTACACCGCCGCCTATATTTAATTTAATTCAGGAAAATGCGGGTTCAGATAACAAAGAAATGTATCAGGTATTTAACATGGGTCACCGCTTAGAAATTTTTACCAATCAACAAACAGCAGAGGCGCTTATTGCCACCGCTGCTGCGTTTAATATCGACGCTCAAATTGTAGGTCGCGTAGAAGCGGCGGCTCAATCAAGTTTACATTTACATACCTCAACAGGTATTATAGATTTTGAATACTAAAATATTTTTATGTCAGAAACAGTTGTATCCATTAACCAAGCAAAAATTTATCAAGGCAATAATTTAATATTGGATGATGTAAATTTTGCCGTGCAAAAAGGTGAGTTTGTGTACCTTGTTGGAAAAACCGGAACCGGTAAAAGTAGTTTGTTAAAAACTCTATACGGCGAATTGGCTTTACAACACGGAACAGGCTCTGTGGTTGGTTTTGACTTAAAAGATATGGACTGGAAAAAAGTTCCATTTTTACGCCGAAATTTAGGTGTTGTATTCCAAGATTTTCAGTTGTTAACTGACCGAAATGTGCATGAAAATTTACGCTTTGTTTTGCAAGCAACAGGTTGGCAGGATGAGCGTTTGATTGAAGAAAAAATCAATGATGTTTTAGATAAAGTAGGCCTTAAAAGCAAAGGGTTTAAGATGCCTTTTGAAATGAGTGGTGGAGAACAACAGCGTGTTGATATCGCTAGAGCGCTACTTAACTCACCTAAACTAATTTTAGCCGATGAGCCTACCGGTAATTTAGATCCGGAAACCAGTGATGAGATTATGCAGTTGCTTATTCAAATTGCAAAAGATTACGGAACCGCTGTTATAATGGCCACCCACGACTTTATTGTGATTAACAGGTATCCTTCTCGAATTTTAAAAACCGAGGGCGGTAGAGTGTTGGATAGTGCTGGTTTGTAATTGAATTGCAGCATCAAATTGATTAGTCCCAAATAATGGTGACACATTCTTTTGCCAATGCCACATTTGTTTTTTCGGTGGCTATGAGTTTTTTTCTTGTTTCAATTTCTTCTTCAGAAAATGGATGGTGATAGAGCTGTATAATGATTTCTTGAAACGCATTAGCAGATGCGCCTTGATGGTAGCAAGTTCCTAAATGGCTGCTTGTTGTTTTGCTGTTTGTTAAACAGTGTCTTCCTTTTTTTACACCCTCTAATAACACTTCGTCAGCGCCCTCTTTGATAAAGGAAGGTTGAATAATTATTTGTGCTTTTTCAATCATGTCTTGGCGCTCAGCACTTGAAGGATTGGCCACAATGCAGGTGTGTGGCTGCTTGTGGGCGAGGGCCACCAATGATGGTGTCGGGTTATTGCCGGTAATTACAAATGGGACTTTAAGGTTATGAAATACATGCGTTAATAGCCAGCTAGCTGTTTTGTGTGTTGCAGCGTCTGATAAGTTGCCTTGAAAGAGGCAATAATTGCCAAGTCCAGTTTTGGATGAAATATTATTGCTGCTTGATGCAAATGGAGCTAAAATTTGAATATTCCCATTTAAAAAAAGGTCTTCCAGATTTTTTTTGTCTGCGCCAGTTGTCGCAATCCAAGAAACCCGTTGGTTTATTTTTTTGAGTATTCTTTTGGAGAGTATAGACTCTCTTTGATAAAAGAGTTTTTTTAATGGCGCAATGCTACGCTCTTGCAGGTACCTAAAATAACTGGGTGCATAGGTTAGTATGCGCACCCACATTTTTCTATGTTCCAAATCTTTAGATAAAGCCAAGCCTGCGGGTCCCATGCCTTCGATTAGAATGGGGTAATTGTTGGCCGCAAGGTGTTGAATAAGCATTTGGTTGAGGAACTTACCAGTTGCATAGGGCGCCGAAAATGAAAAATTTCGATGCCCTTTATTGATGGTATACGTTGTGACAGTTCTACAAATTTTAAATAGTTGCGGATGGTTGGCTGCGTTAATGGTTGGGTGATTAGGCGTAGCTAAAGCGCTGTCTTGGTCACAAAAAGTAAACAGGTGCACCTCGATACCTGCCTCTGAGAGCGCCTCCATAAGCCAGTAAGTTTGCTGCGCATCACCCAGGGTGTTTGGGCAGGGTACATGTCCGGATATGACGTTAAGGCTTCTTTGCATGGGGGTATATATCCAACAACAAGCACCGTCATTGATTGTTCACTGAATAGGCTTTAAACGGATCATTTGTATTGACAAACGACCCGTTTTACAATCAGGTTTCTAAGATATTTTTCCACGAAACCAACCTCATTATTTATTCTATCAAAAGCTTGTAATTAATTGAAATATAGTTGGTTATAACTATCTTATTGTCAATTAAATATATCTAAATTTAACTTCTCCACGTCTTATGCACAAGCCTATAATTTTTACTATAATTTCTACTCGTTTTAATGTAAGTTCGCGGGTATAAAAGAATAGAAAAGTGAGATTAAAATCGTTAGAAATCAAAGGGTTCAAAAGTTTTGCTGACAAAACAGTGGTAACATTTGACGAAGGGATCACTGGGATTATTGGGCCCAATGGTTGTGGTAAAAGTAATATTATCGATAGCATTAGATGGGTTATTGGTGAGCAAAAAATATCGGCACTAAGAAGTGAAAATCTCGACGCGCTCGTTTTTAATGGTAGTAAAACAAGAAGTGCAAGTGGTTTAGCTGAAGTGAGTTTGACTTTTGAAAACACTAAAAATTTGCTTCCTACCGAGTTTAGCACCGTAACCGTTACGCGCAGGTTTTATAAAAACGGCGAGAGCGAGTACCGTCTCAACGACGTGAGTTGTCGTTTAAAAGACATCCACAATTTGTTTTTGGATACGGGTGTGAGTACCGATAGTTATGCCATCATCGAACTAGGCATGGTGGATGATATCATCAAGGATAAAGAAAATAGCCGTCGAAGAATGTTGGAGCAGGCGGCTGGCATCACTATCTACAAAACCAGAAAAAAGGAAGCTAAAAACAAATTAGACCTAACTGAACAAGATTTAGCACGTATCGAAGATTTGTTGTTTGAAATCAACAACCAATTAAAGACCCTCGAAAACCAAGCTAAAAAAGCAGAAAAATATTTTGAAATTAAGGGTGAGTTTAGAGAGGTTTCTATCGAGCTGGCTAAAGCTGCGCTTGAAGGTTTTAACATCACGTACAAAGAATTAAACGAACAGCAAGACCTTGAGGTTAACAAGCGCGTACAATTAGAAGCAGAGATTGCTGTTGAAGAAGCGGCGCTTGAGCAGGAGAAAGTGGGCTTTATTGAAAAAGAGCGTGCGCTTCAGAGCATGCAACAGGCTTTTAACGACCTCTTGCAAAATTTACGTGGTAAAGAAAACGACAAAAACTTAGCCACTCAAAAGCTACATTACCTTAAAGAAAAAGAAACCAATTTAAAAGAGTTTTTAGACAAGGCAACCGGCCAAGTTAAAACCATTGGTGATTCTATCGAATACACGCAAATTCAGGTTGGCGAAGAAGAAGCTAAATTAGCGGAGTTACAAGATGCCGTAGAAAATGCAAAGCTTGATAT
>Ga0102871_1000833_pt1 | contig 10744 bp, 9 predicted proteins | sample Colrivmet1546C02_FD_78445 | JGI IMG/M metagenome (GOLD analysis project Ga0102871, IMG submission 78445) | Estuarine microbial communities from the Columbia River estuary - metaG 1546C-02 | ecosystem: Environmental > Aquatic > Marine > Intertidal zone > Estuary | place: USA: Columbia River... | reverse complement strand
TAGGTGAAATCAGCCAACCAAACCAACGTGTCGGGATAGATGTTGACGATCTCGCTCTCAAAGAAGCTGGAGCGATCAGAGATGGCCTTGCCATCCTTGATGTAGTCCTTGTAGGAGAAGGTACGGCCGTCGCCATCGGCGTCGTTGAAGTCGTACTGCACACGGTTGCTCTTTTTGGCTGCCTTTTGCTTGTCAATCCAGAAGTAGAGGTAGTTGAGCTGGCGCGCATCCAACATACGACCTCCCAAGTAGCGCTCTTCAGGAGCCAAATACATGGATTCAATGACTTCCGTGTATTCAATGGAAGGATAGCGGCGCGTATCCCATACGAGCTTGCGGCTCCAATCGAGGTGCGTTTGCATGCTGTCGGGGTATTCCAATCCGACGTACTCTTCAAAGTATGTGGGGTTATTCATGTCCGCATAACTGATGTACTCATAGTCTTCTACGAGGCCTTCGGCTAGACGGTAGCGAAGAATGGAGTCGCGCACCCACTGGATGAACTGACGGTATTCGTTGTTCGTGATCTCGGTCTCGTCCATGTAGAAAGAGGATACACTCACCGTTTTTGTGGGGGCCGTCAACGTCGAAGGAACGTCGATGTCCGAGTTACCCATATTGAAGGAGCCTTGGGGAATGTAGACCATTCCGTAGGGATCCGATGGGTAAAAATCCGGGCGGTTTTGGACGCCGACGAGTTCGCCGTGGTCCGAACCAGAACACGCCGCCAAAAGGGCGACGGCAGCCAAAGAGGCTAACCGGAAGAAGATGGTTGATTTCTTCATAGGTGCTTGCTTAACGCATATAAGAGTGCGATATTACAAAAATCTTACGTTTCTATAGCTTCCTGGGACCTTCTCAGGGATCTCAATGTTGAAGCGATAGTTGAGGAAAATCTCATGACTTCCTCCGCTGTAACCGCTCAGCGCGGATGTGGTAATGTCATAAGAATAGGCGAGTCGTAATGACGGAAGTATCTGATATCCAGCCATTAAACTGAGTGCGTCTTGATTCCGGTATCCCAGTCCTCCATAGATTTTGTCTTGCAAAAGAGCATTGACATTCAGGTCCATGGAGATATTCGAATTGAGGTCAGATTTTATTAAAAAACTTGGGGTTAATACCAATTGATAGTCTGGCAGGGACAAATGATAGCCTCCAGTGAGGTAATAGTGCAGCTTGCTCTTGTAGCGGGCGGAGCCCCCAAAATTGGCTTCACTCTGTAGTAAACGACTTGTGGAAAGCCCGGCATACCAAAGATCAGTCGTGTAGTAGGCGCCAAAGTTCAATTCGGGCGTCATGGCGGACGTGTTGGGACGCAAAATCGTGGGGTCGTTGGATCCTGCCGTTCCATCGGGATAAATCCACTGGGCGGTTTTGACGTTTTTGTTTCGGAAATCGACCGACAAGCCCAAACCAAGTGTTCCGGGGCCGAGGTCTAGCTGGTATGCGTAACCCAGGGCAGCAGAAATATCTTGGAAGAAGCCGATTTGGTCGTTCACAATGTTGACTAGGAGACCTCCGTGTAAGATGCTCAAAGGGATGTCGGCATTGATGTTCTGGGTGGTCGGGGCATTGTCAAAGCCCACCCACTGAGATCGGTGGCCAACATTCAAGCAAATGGCGTCATTGCTCCCGGCCACGCCAGGGTTGAAGCCAATCGTATTGTGGTAGTACTGCGTGAACTGAACGTCCTGCTGTGCCAAGGCCACACCGGAAAATCCAGCAAGAAGGGCGGTTGAAAGGATTATGCGTACAGTCATGCAGGGCAGTTTGAGGCCTAAAAATAGAAATAATCCGCCACCCTTCGGCGAAAGAAGAAAAAAACTGGTCAGTAATTTAAACCGTGTTACAGGGCTTTATGGACGGCCTTCCACCAGCGATCGGGGATTTCCCCTTGCTGTGCCAATTCATAATCCTTTAAGGAGCAAGGCATTAAATGCTGGCGGGCATCCTGACCTGGGTGGGCGGGAACCTCCATCCACCACCGCCCACTGAAGGGAGATTTGTAGAAAATCAATTCTTGGCTTTGGGACTCCAAGAGCACGGTAAAGCGGGTGTAATCGGCTTTGGGACGAAGGGGGTAGTCTCCTTTGCGCCATTGCACGCCTTCCAAAAAGTACCAGAAAGCTTGGGCGATCAGTTGGGCATTTTGGCCGGTTGGATCCAACTGGGGATTGTAATCGAAATAGCCCACGGAGGTCAGCTTATCCGACATGCCCGCATACCGCATGGCCGCGCAGAGTTCCTCTGCTGTGAGTCCATTGGGGGAGGGGTTCGACTGGCCCGGAGCATCGGCCATGCGCACAACGTGATTGTTGAAAATCATGAGGTCGGCGTCGCGCACCAGTGGTTCAATTTCTTGGATTTGGCCTCGGACTTCTCCCAATCGATGGGCGTGGAAATGCATTTTCTCAAAGAGGTCCAAAACCTCCGGAGCCACGTAATAGGCTTGGTGCCCAATGTGGGCGAGATTGTACAGCGAATAGGGCTTGGCGGTGAGCATATGGCTCAGCACGTTTTGATCGGAAAGGGGATCGCTGTCTTGGCCAAGGGCAATCCGGCTGTGGGCCACCCCCACGTTGACGAGTTGCTCCAAGTGGCTGTATGCCCGGTAAAGGGAGAGGCTAAGGTCCGAGCTGCCTCCCAAAACAAAGGGAATGCAATTGCAGCGAAGGATTTCCACACAGAGTTCTTCCAAGGCTGCCATGCTGTCTACAGTGTCGCGCCCCGGGAGAATGTCCCCGAGATCGGCCACGCTAAAATCCCAGGAGCCAGGGAAGAGCGCATAGAGTTCTTTGCGCACTGCACGAGAGGCGTCGCGGGTCCCCCGTTGGTCGGTGCTGGCACGGTCTTCGGGGATTCCCAAAAAGGCGATGCGCACCGTTCGGAGGTCGGGTAGGCCCGCTTCTTCCGTGTGAATAACGAGGGTGCGGCCCAGCGTTCCGGGTTTGGCATCTTCAAGCCATTCCTGGGGTATCGGTTGGAGGGCGTTTTCCCACATGGCTTACTTCTTTTTTCCCTTGCTAGCTGAGGGTTTGCGGCCAGCTGGCTTACGTCCGCGGCCCGATGGCTTCCGGTCGCCGGCAGCCGCGATGAGCTCCAGAGCCAATTCAGCAGTCAACGTGGAGACCTCCGTCGTCTTGGGGATCGGGTAGTTCGCGCCGTTGTATTTCATGTAGGGCCCGTATCGTCCTTGTGTCACCACAATCTGACCTTCTGGTCCGTCAAAGCTAGCCAACTGGGCGGCGGCGGTGGCTTCCGCTTTGGCTCGGATGAGGGCGATAGCTTCGGCTTCGGTGATGGTGTACGGGCTCAGTTCCTCGGGGAGGCTAACAAAGGTTTTCCCAACTTGGACATAGGGCCCAAAGCGGCCAACACTCGTCTTCAAAGGTTGGCCTTCGTAGGAGCCCAAAGTTCGGGGCAAACTCAAGAGGGGGAGGGCTTCTTCGAGCGTGATGGTTTCCACCGACATTCCCTCAGGAATGCCCGCAAAACGTGGTTTCTCTTCGTCCGTGGTTTCACCCACTTGCACGACGGCCCCAAAGCGGGCGATGCGGGCGTAGACGGGTTTGCCCGTTTTCGGTTCTGTGCCGAGGAGGCGTTGACCGCTGGCCCGGTCCGCATCCGCCGACTTGGCGATTAGTCCATTGAATCCTTGGTAAAAGTCGGCCAAGACTTCCGTCCAGGAGACTTTGCCATCGGCGACTAGGTCGAAATCATTCTCCATTTTGGCCGTGAACTGGTAGTCCATGACGGTGGTGAAGTGCTCATTCAAAAAGTCCGTGACGATGTTGCCCATGTCGGTAGGGACCATGCGGCCCTTGTCCGATCCCGTCTTTTCGGTCTTGTCCTCCCAGGTCCATGCGCCCTGTTGAAACGTACCGACGGCATAGGCCCGCTCGACGCCTTCATTGACGCCTTTTTGGACATACCCCCGCTTTTGAACGGTGGTAATCGTCGGGGCATAGGTGGAAGGTCGGCCAATGCCCAGTTCTTCCAATGCCTTGACCAACGTGGCTTCGGTGAATCGGCCGGGAGGGCGGGTAAAACGCTGTTGCGCTGTGGCGCGGAGTAGCTGAATGGCGTCCCCTTCTACCAAGGTTGGCAACAGGCCCGCATCCTCTTCTTCCTCGTCTACGCCTTCTCGGTACACCTTGAGGAAGCCATCAAACGCAATCATTTCGCCTTTCGCGACAAAGCGCAGACCGGCGGTGTTGTCGATTTGGGCTGTCGTGCGCTCTAGTTTGGCATCGGCCATTTGGGAGGCCATGGTACGCTTCCAGATCAGCTCATACAATTTCTTTTGGCCTGGATCGAGTCCGGCCGTGGTTACGTTCAGATTGGTCGGACGGATGGCCTCGTGCGCCTCTTGAGCGCCTTTGGCTTTCGTGCTGTAGCGGCGAATCTGCACATATTGGCTTCCGTATTGGGCCGTAATGCTGTCTTGGGCCGCCGCTAAGGCATCTTCACTCAGGTTGACCGAATCGGTACGCATGTAGGTAATGAGACCGTTTTCATACAATCCTTGAGCGAGGGACATGGTGCGGTTGACCGAATAGCCCAACTTCCGAGAGGCCTCCTGCTGGAGGGTGGAGGTGGTGAATGGTGCAGCGGGACGGCGGCTGGCGGCTTTTTTCTCCAGACTGGCCACGTGAAAGGGGCCGTTTCCGAGGCTCGCTAGCGTCTGCTCGACGTCATTTCGCGCAGCAATCCCTTGAGGCATTTCGGCACTGAAGGCGGCTCCGGCGGGGTTGGCAAATTGGCCATGAATGCGGAAATCGCTTTGGGATTCAAAGGCTTGGATTTCGCGCTCGCGCTCCACAATGAGGCGCACGGCAACCGACTGTACTCGGCCGGCGCTCAGTCCCCGCTTGACTTTCTTCCACAAAACGGGCGAAAGCTCGAAGCCGACGATGCGGTCGAGCACCCGGCGCGCTTGCTGGGCATTGACCAAGTCCATGTCGATTCGGCGGGGTTGGTCGATGGCTTTGAGGATGGCTGTCTTCGTGATTTCGTGAAACACGATGCGGTTGGTTTTCAGCGCATCGAGTTCCAGTGCTTCGGCTAGATGCCATGCAATGGCTTCTCCTTCGCGGTCCTCATCGGATGCGAGCCAAACGGTTTCGGATTCCTTCGCGAGCTTCTTGAGTTTCTTGACCACCTCTTTCTTGTCGTCGCTCACGGCATACCGGGGAGCGAAGTCTTTTTCGAGGTCGACGCCCAGGTCGCGGTTGGGCAAATCGCGGATATGGCCAAAGCTGGATTCTACTTTAAAGTCCGGCCCTAAAAACTTTTCAATAGTCTTGGCTTTTGCGGGGGACTCGACGATGACCAGATTTTTTGCCATGAGGTTTGGTTTAGAGCGCACAAAGTAAAGGCCACATTTTTATACAATCGGCAGAAATCGTTTACTGACATTTTGTCATAAACTTCGGACGTAGTCCGTAATTTTGCCTTCATGGAAAAGAACGGCGCAGAGCGCGAATTGTTGGAGGAAGCGCGTCAAGGCGAAGCCTTGGTGCTAGAAGGAACGGGCACAGGCAAGAAATTGTACATGGAATCCTATGGATGCCAGATGAATTTTTCGGACAGTGAAATCGTCGCTTCCATTCTCCAAAAGGAGGGCTATGAGACCACGACATCCATCGAAGAGGCGGATTTGGTCCTGCTCAATACTTGCTCTATCCGTGAAAAAGCGGAGCAAACAGTTCGGACGCGTTTGGACCAATTCAATACGCTGAAAAAAGAAAAGCCTGAGCTGCGCATTGGGGTGCTCGGCTGCATGGCGGAGCGCGTAAAGGAAAAATTTTTCCAAGAAGAAAAGTTGGTGGATTTGGTGGTCGGTCCCGATGCCTACAGGGACTTGCCCAACCTCCTTGATGAGATGGATGGCGGCCGCAAAGCGGTGAATGTTCTCCTCTCCAAAGAAGAAACCTACCACGATATTGAACCCGTTCGACTCGGCGGTAACGGCGTGACGGCGTTTGTCTCCATCACCCGGGGCTGCGACAACATGTGCACATTCTGTGTGGTGCCTTTCACCCGGGGCCGAGAGCGCAGCCGCAATCCGCAGACCATCATCGAAGAATGCACACAGCTTTGGGAGCAGGGCTACAAGGAAGTCACCTTACTCGGCCAAAATGTGGACAGCTACCTCTGGTATGGAGGTGGGTTGAAAAAAGATTTTGAGAAGGCCAGCGCCATGGCGCAGTCTACGGCCGTGCATTTTGCCGACTTGCTGCATTTGGTCGCCAAAGCGGTGCCAAACATGCGCATCCGATTCTCAACATCCAACCCCCAGGACATGAAGGATGACGTGCTGCATGCGATTGCTGCGCACGAGAATATTTGCAAGTACATCCACCTCCCGGTGCAGAGTGGGAGCTCACGCATTCTCAAGGCCATGAACCGCGGACACAACCGCGAGGAGTACATCGCCTTGATTGACCGCATTCAGCGAATCATCCCCGGCTGTTCGGTTTCCCACGACATGATTGCGGGATTTCCAACCGAGACCGAGGAAGACCATGCCGAAACGCTCAGCTTGATGGATTATGTCAAGTATGATTTCGGTTACATGTTCTTCTATTCAGAACGCCCCAACACCTACGCGGCGCGGAAAATGGACGACGACATTCCCTTGGCGGTGAAGAAGCGCCGCTTGGCCGAAATTATTGCCAAGCAGCAAGAGCACAGTGCTGTGCGGCTCGCCGCCTATGTGGGTCAGACTTTGGAAGTTCTCGTTGAAGGGCGCTCCAAGCGCTCGGATGCGGACCTCTATGGACGCAGCACGTACAATACGGTGGTGGTGTTCCCGCGGGAAGAGTACCAGCCCGGCGACCTTGTTCGCGTCAAAATTGATCGTTCCACCCCGGCCACCTTGATTGGGCAGGCTGTAGACCTTGTGCGATGAAACAGGTATTCTTGACATTCTGCCTCCTGTGCGGATGGGCTTCCGCGGCCCAAACCCGTTTGCCGGATGGCACCTGGGAAGACCGGGGTTTGGCCTTCTTGCTTTTGGATGAAAGCGTTCGCAATGATGGCGCATTGTCGCTTTGTATTGCCAAGGAAGATCAGTGCATTCAGAATTTGACTGTGGGCTTTACGGTCCGGGTTTTTGACCGGGCGGGCAAGGAAATTTGGAATTCGGTCTGGACGGGCCGAACGATGGACATCCAGTTTTCTAAACCCTTGCCCCAGGCGACGCGTTTAGAGATTGAAGCGAGCGGAAATTTTGTCGTCAATCGGACGACCGCAAACCGCATTTCGACCCGGGAGCCTTTGACGCTTTCGGTTTCGTTGAATGAAACGACCAAGCCATGAGTAGCATACAAGAAGTCAAGCAGCGTTTTGGCATTATTGGAAGCAATGCCGCGCTAGATCGAGCGATTTTTAAGGCCATCCAAGTGGCTCCCACCGATATTTCGGTACTCGTCACGGGGGAAAGCGGCGTGGGCAAGGAAGCGATTCCCAAGATCATCCACCACCTTTCGCACCGGAAGCACGCCCCCCTTGTCGCCGTCAACTGCGGCGCCATCCCGGAGGGCACCATCGACAGCGAGCTTTTTGGCCACGAAAAAGGGGCCTTTACCGGCGCAGCAGGGGCTCGAAAAGGATATTTCGAAGAGGCCGATAACGGCACGATCTTCATGGATGAGGTCGGCGAGCTACCGCTGGGGACACAGGTGCGCCTCCTCCGCGTGTTGGAAAGCGGAGAATTCATCCGCGTCGGCTCCTCCAAGGCCCAAAAAGTCAATGTGCGCGTCGTCGGCGCCACGAATGCGGACATGCTTGGCAGCGTGGAAAAAAATGATTTTCGCGAAGACCTGTATTACCGACTGAACACGGTCGAAATTCACCTACCTCCTCTCAGGGAGCGCAAGGGCGACATCCATTTGCTATTTCGGAAGTTTGCTCAGGACTTCTCCCAGAAATACCGGGTGCCTGCTGTACGATTGAATGAGGAAGCGGTTCGCGTCCTTGAATCCTACCGATGGCCGGGCAACATTCGCCAACTTCGAAACTTGGTCGAGCAGCTCAGTGTCGTGGAAAGCGACCGGGAATTGGGGGCGGAGGTTTTGCGAAGCTACATCCCGGAAATTGACCGAAGCAACCTTCCCGCGCGAAGCGAAAAGGCGGTTTCATCTGCGGAATTCAACACGGAGCGCGAGATTCTGTACAAGGTTTTGTTTGACATGCGTGCGGACATTTCCAACTTGAAGCAAGCGGTTCAGTCCCTTGCTTCTGGGCACATGCCGGAGATGAACACCACCCAGGCTCCCTCTCCGCAGACCGGATTGGCCCGGTATGATACCTATAGTCCTCCGGCGCCAAGCGCTCCACGTGAGGAATCGTACATGCCCGAAATCATGTCTGAGGAGGAGACCCTGGACGTCGAATCGGCCGAAGAGGGAGCTGATCGCCTGTCCCTCCAAGACCTCGAAATCGACATGATCCGCAAAGCCATTGAGCGCCATCGGGGACGTCGCAAAGAAGCGGCCGAGGAGTTGGGCATTTCGGAGCGCACGTTGTACCGAAAAATCAAACAATTCAACCTCGGATGAGGGCCTGGTGGGCTGCGGCGTGTGCCGCGAGTGTCCTTTGGGCCTGCTCGGGAGGATATTCCTTTACCGGGGGAGACGTCGGGGCCGCCAAAACGTTGAGCATTCAGCGTTTTGACAACAATGCGCCTCTCGTGAATCCCAAGTTGTCGCAGCAGTTTACGGAGACGCTTCAGCAGGTTATGGTGCGCCAAACCCCCCTTTCCCTGGTCCGAAATGATGGAGATCTCGATTTTAGCGGAGCCATCACCAGCTATGAGGTGCGCTCAGAAGCGCCGGGAGCCAACGATCAAGTGGCACAAAGCCGATTGAGTGTGACCGTTCGAGTCACCTACGTCAACCATCTAGACGACAGCAAGAACTTTGAGCAATCCTTTTCGGTGTACCGAAATTTCCCTGCGACCTCCGACTTGACGTCTGTAGAAGATGCTTTGGTGGACGAAATTGTCCAAGAATTGGCCGAGAAGATTTTTAACCGTTCCTTGGTCAACTGGTAATGGGTTTACAGGCATCAGACATTCAGCATTTTCTTCAAGAGGGGGCGACCTTGCCTGCTTCGTCGGTGCTGGCCGATGCGGTTGAAACCTATCCCTATGCCCCCTTGCTGCATTTTCTGTACTTGCGCAGCTTGCAGGAGGAGGACAGTTACAAATTTCCCGCGCAACTGCACCGGACGGCGGTATCCACCATGCACCGCCAAGCTTTGCTGGATTGGGCGGAAGCCCCCTTGATTCCCGTAGAAGTGCAGGCTGCTGCTTGGCAGAAGAAACAACCTGCGGAATCCACACCGACGATGGACCAACCTCCTTCCGCAGCGCCCATCTTGCCGGACCTGTCGTCCGAGGGTGAAGTGCCTTCGCTGGAATCCGTGGGGGTGGCTCCAGAGGTTCCCGCAGTCCCCGAGGCGCCGGCAGTCCCTACTTCGACTCCCGATCGGCCCAGCGAGTCGACTACTCCTTCGCCAAGCGTGCCAGTCCCTGCCCCTTCGGCACCATCGTCCAAGCCTGCGACCACCACCAAGCTTGCGGACATCAATTTGGATGCATTGCCCCCCGCGGTGCGTGCGCAGGTGCTTCGAAGTCGCGCCATTCAAGCACAATGGGGAAAAGTTTCGGCCCAGGAATCGGCTCCTGAGCCGAAAAAATTTCCCGCGCCCGAGCCCCCCGTCTCCATACCCGTGGAGCCTGAGCCAGCGCCGACCCCAGAGGCGGCCACCCCGCCTGCCCCAAAGGGGACTTTGCCCACTCCAGTTGTAGCCAAATCCGCGCCCATTTCGGACGCAGGGGAGCGCGACGTGCCGGTCCAAAAAACGGCACCAAAACCGACGTCGAAAAAGACGCAGGCGCCCTTAAGAGAAGTCCGTCCCCAACCGACCCCGGCTCCTACTGCGGTTCAATCGCCTACGGATGCCTCTTTATCCCCCTTTGCAAACTTTTTGCTCACGTTGAAACACGAAGTGCCCACGGAGCGCATGGTGGAGGTGCCGGTGAGCCAACGAGACCCCGAAATGGAACGGGCGATTTTGGAGCAGTTTCTTCAGGTAAATCCCAAAATAAAGCCCGTACGGAATGCTCCCATGGGTGAAAATTTGGCCCTGCGAACCCCCAATGTCAGCGGGCTTGTCACCGAGACCTTGGCCAACCATTATTACGACCAGGGAATGCACGAAAAGGCCATTCAAGCCTACGAGATTTTGAAATTGAAAGTTCCCGAGAAAAGTGCCATCTTTGCGGCCCGTATTTCCGAAATGCGTAAAATTCAATCTTCTACGAAATGACGTATCTATTCATGTCGCTGATTGCCATCGTCAGCATCTTGTTGATTCTTGTAGTCTTGGTTCAAAACCCCAAAGGAGGCGGTTTGAGCGGCGCATTTGGTGGTTCTTCGGCGTCCATGATGGGCGGCGTCAAGCGCACCAATGACTTTTTGGAGAAAGCGACGTGGACGCTCGCCATTGCCCTCTTGGTATTGGTGGTCGCCGTCAACGTCATCAACCCCAGCCAAAGCGCTGAGGCCCTGCCCGATTCTCAAGTGAACAGCGAGATTGACAATGCGGCGCCGACCTTCCAGGCTCCCATCCAGCAATCCGCTCCTGCGACAGATTTGCCGGAAGCCGCCGAGTAAACGGAAAATTTGTCATCTACTTTGTGCCACCTTGTCATCAGGGTGGCATTTTTTTT
>Ga0102871_1000825_pt1 | contig 10790 bp, 10 predicted proteins | sample Colrivmet1546C02_FD_78445 | JGI IMG/M metagenome (GOLD analysis project Ga0102871, IMG submission 78445) | Estuarine microbial communities from the Columbia River estuary - metaG 1546C-02 | ecosystem: Environmental > Aquatic > Marine > Intertidal zone > Estuary | place: USA: Columbia River... | reverse complement strand
TGTACGGGCACTAATTCATCATCTGCTTGGCTTGTTTTGCCATAAACGCTTAACCAGCCAGGCTCGACCAACACACGACCTTCGGTCTTAAAGTGATGGCCAGAAACCTCTGTGATTCGAGTGGTTACTCGATATTCTGCGGCCGGATAAAAGACTGCCAAGAACCGTCGTACGACCAAGTCATAGAGTTTTTGTTCAGGCTCGCTTAGCGTTTTAGGAGACTCGAGCGTGGGAATAATTGCAAAATGGTCAGAAATTTTACTGTTATCAAAAATACGTTTATTCGGTTTAATCCATGATTTTTTACCATCTCCCTTGAGAATCGTGTTCGCAAAAGATTGGTACTCGGGCGAATGTTCGCCCAAGTTAGTAATGGTGCTGTGAACAGTTTCTAAGTAGTCCTCAGGAAGCGCCCGAGCATCGGTTCTCGGATAGGTTAAAACCTTATGCCTCTCATAAAGGGCCTGTGCAAGCCCCAAGGTATTTTTAGCAGAAAACCCAAACCGCGCATTCGCTTCACGTTGCAAGCTGGTAAGATCAAACAATTGCGGGGCAAGTTGAGTTGCGGGCTTAGATTCTTCGGTGACAGTTCCTTTTTTATTGCGGCACGCAGCCACAATACTTTTAGCAGCCGCCTCGCTCCAGAGGCGATTTTCTCGGGCATCGGGATCGGCTAAATCTTTTTTAAACTCAGGATTAAACCACCGCCCTTCATAAATGCCTGCCGCTGCAATAAACTCTCCGCGGACCTCCCAGTAATCTTTGGGAACAAATTTACGGATTTGTTCTTCGCGCTGCACGACGATCGAAAGGGTCGGTGTTTGCACGCGCCCCACAGTTGTTAAGAAAAACCCCCCGCCTTTACTATTAAACGCCGTCATTGCGCGAGTGCCATTAATCCCCACCAACCAATCGGCTTCTGATCGGCAGCGGGCCGCATCAGCAAGTGGTTGTAAATCACTATCGGAGCGCAGCTTAGAAAAGCCTTCTCGTATCGCCGCAGGGGTCATTGATTGAAGCCAAAGACGCTCAACAGATTGAGGCGCTTTGGCATGTTGTGCAATTAGACGAAAGATGAGCTCACCCTCACGGCCTGCATCACATGCATTAATAAGACGGTTGACATCTTTGCGCTTGATCAGTTTTTGCAAAACTTTGAGGCGCGGCTCTGTCTTAACGATGGGGCGTAAATCAAAATGGGGCGGGATTACTGGCAAATTAGCAAATGACCACTTGCCACGCTTAACTTCGTATTCATCTGGTGCGGCAATTTCTAATAGATGCCCGACAGCCGATGAAATCAGAAAAGCATCATTCTCAAAATACTCATCATGTTTTGTAAAGCCACCTAAGGCCTTTGCAATGTCATTTGCAACGGAGGGCTTCTCGGCGATGATGAGTGCCTTAGGGTGCTCTACGCTTACGGTCGATTTGCTAGCTTTTTTTGTTGTTGCCACTGTTTGCCTATGAAAGAGGGGTGGAGCCCACCCGTTTTGAGTTTTGTTTTTGGGTCAAAAGGAAGCCTAATTTAAACGTTTTTTAAAGTAAGCCATCATTGGCCCTTTTTTATTATTAGCCCAAATCCTAAATTAAAGTCAAATCACACTTGACGACACACTCGCCAAATTGATATTTTATATAGATAAATCAAGCAGTTATAAAAAAATACTAGTTTATTAAAAAGATAACTTTCAATGAAAACGTTCATTGGGAAGCTCATTAAGGATGTCTTCAATCTCGCAAATTAGCTTCGCCCCTTCCTGGATTAGCCGATGCGAGCCGGCATATAGCGCCGAAGAAATCGGGCCCGGTATCACAAACACCTCTCGGCCAAGGTTAGAGCTGAGATAGGCAGTAATTAATGACCCTGACTTCTGGGCGGCCTCAATCACAACCGTTCCCAGGGATAGAGCTGCAATAATGCGATTTCGCCTTGGGAAATGGAAGCCCTTAGGACCTGTTCCGGGCGGGTATTCTGAGATTAATAGGCCCACTGTTGCAATTTGCTTTGCTAAGTCCCGATGCTCGCTTGGATAAACACTGTCCAGACCGTTTCCACAAACCGCAATAGTTTGGCTTGGACCTCCTAAAGCTAACACGCTGCGGTGAGCAGCGCTATCGATACCGTAGGCAAGACCCGAGACGATGTGATACCCACCGCGCCCAAGTCCGGCTGCAAAGTGATGGGCATGCAGTAAGCCGGCGTGTGAAGCCTTGCGGGCGCCGACGATGGCCACCATGGGCTGATTTAAAAGCCCCGCATTGCCTATATAGAATAGTTTTTTGGGAGGATCGCAAAGATCTAACAAGCGCCTTGGATAATCAACCGAATCTTGGCTCAAACATCGGATTGTCATGAGAGGATCAACTGAGTTGGGGTCAATAAGTTTGTTCATCGATCTATTTTTGCTTAGCCAAAAATTGTTGCCAATAAGGTCAAGCGGATTTGTTTGTAAGATAATTGGTATATGGCTGTCTTATCGATACTTCACTATCCAGACCAGCGCCTACACACGATTGCAAAACCGGTGGCGGCGGTGGATGCGCGTATTGTGCAGATCGTTGCGGATATGGGGGAGACTATGTATGAGTCCTCCGGCATTGGGTTGGCCGCTACACAGGTCGACATTCATGAGCGCATCATCGTGATTGACGTCTCAGAGGATCGTAATGAACTGATGGTTTTTATTAACCCTGAGCTCACCTGGTCTAGCCCAGAAAAAAAATCCTGGCGCGAGGGTTGTCTCTCGGTGCCGGAGTTTTTTGATGAGGTTGAACGGCCCGAACGCATTAAGATCAAAGCCCTTAATCAAGCAGGAAAACCATTTGAGCTAGAGGCAGATGGGCTTTTGGCAGTATGTTTACAGCACGAAATGGACCACTTGCAAGGCAAGGTGTTTGTCGAGTACTTGTCCCCATTAAAGCGGAGTCGCATTTCATTAAAACTCAAGAAGCGAGCAAAAGAATTGGTCGGGCTTCGCTAAACGCGAACCATTGCACATGAAAATCATTTTTGCAGGAACCCCCGAGTTTGCAGCAGAGGCATTACGTGCGCTGATTGAATCAGGGCATGAGATCGTAGCGGTGCTCACTCAGCCCGATCGGCCGGCAGGTCGAGGTATGCATCTTCAAGCCAGCCCGGTAAAGTTGCTTGCGCAAGAAAAGGGCATTCCGGTATGGCAGCCTCTCAGCTTAAATATTCATGCGACCGATCCACAAAAACGGCATGATGCAACAGCAACTCTTTCACAGCTAACACAAGCGCAATTTGATGTGATGGTTGTGGTCGCCTACGGCTTAATTTTACCGAGCGACGTTTTGCAATTAGCCGAACGCGCCGGCCGCTTTGCGTGTTTTAATATTCATGCCTCTTTGTTGCCACGTTGGCGCGGCGCGGCACCCATTGCGCGTGCAATTGAGGCGGGCGATACTAAAACGGGTGTGGCTATTATGAAAATGGAGGCCGGACTAGATACGGGCCCGCTATTAATAAGCCAGGAGGTCGAGATCCATGCAGAAGAAACCAGCCAATCTTTGCATGATCGCTTGGCCAAGCTCGGCGCCACTTTAATGGTAGAGGCCTTACAAAGCATTGCGGCTAATAAAGTTCATTTTTTGCCACAAAGTAATGATGGGATTAGTTATGCTAATAAGCTACTGAAAACAGAGGCTTCAATTAATTGGCATACAAAAGCCCAATTAATTGATCGCAAGGTGCGTGCTTTTAATCCATTTCCAGGAGCAAGCACACTGTTTGATGGAGAGCTCATCAAAATTTGGAGGACGCGTTTACCCAATACCGGTGAGCAAGAGCTCCTTGCGGCAAAGAAGGCTCCAGGCTCTATCATTGGGCTAGGCGCTGACGGGATTTGGGTCCAATGTCAGGATCAATGTCTTGAGGTGCTGGAGTTGCAAAAATCGGGTGGCAAAAAGATGTCAGCGCGCACTTGGTTTTTAGCGAACAGCAAAAGCTCAAGTAAGCAGTTTTTGAGCTAACTCACACTTACTAAGCGGAAAGTTATTCTGGATAAGCCAATCGAGAGGGTAAGCGGTATAACTCAGAGCGCAGCGCTTACCCAGATATTGCAGAGCTCCGCCAGTACACTCGAGCAAGTTATCTATGAAGGGCGTTCATTGGGGCAAAGCCTCGATAGCTTGGATTCTAAATTACGACCAGCGGTGCAAAGCATTACCTTTGCGGCCTTGCGTTCTTGGGCACATGCGCAAGAGCGGATTCAGAAACTGGTTCCCAAAAAACCCAGCAAGGAGGTTGACTTACTCTTATGCGTGGCATGCACCCTCATTCTTGATCAAGAGCGTGGGGACACCCAAAATAGTTATCCAGTTCACACGATTGTGAATGAGGCTGTTAAAGCAGCAGGCAGCTCACCCAAAACCAAGTTTGCACAGGGGCTTGTTAATGCGGTCTTGCGAAAAATTGCCAACCCAAATAACGATGAAGACAAAACGAAAGAAGGGTTTGGAGTGGCCTTTCCAAAGTGGTGGCTTAGTCAATTACAAGCTGCTTATCCAAAACAATGGCAGGATATTTGTGACGAACAGAGCAGGAGACCGCCATTAATCCTACGAATCAATACCAACATAATCAATCGTGCCGACTATTGCGCTCTATTGGACTCTAAGCATATTGCACATGCAATCATTCATTCATTAGGCGGCATAGCGCTAGATACTGCGATTGTGATTGAGGATCCAATTCCGGTATCGCAGATACCTGGATTTGATGAGGGACTTGTTTCTGTTCAAGACGCAGGAGCGCAGTTAGCTGCAAAGCTGTTAAGCCCGCAGTCAGGCGAGCATATTTTGGACGCATGTGCGGCCCCCGGGGGCAAGACCGCTCACTTGGCCGAGATCATGGGCTCAAGGCCTTATCAACTACTTGCTTTGGAAATCAATTCCGAGCGACTTAAAAAAGTGGAGGGCGCTATCGAGAGGTTGGGTTTACCAAAACACACTATTCATCTTGTGCAAGGCAGCGCGAGTCGTCAAGACTGGTGGGATGGCCAGGCCTTTGACAAAATTTTATGCGATGTACCGTGCTCCGCCTCCGGTATTGTGAGGCGTCACCCCGATATTGTTTTTTTGCGACGCAAAGAAGATATTGCAGCGGTGATTAAGGTCCAACGGGCTATTCTAGAAAACGCATGGCGGATGCTTAAGCCGGGCGGCAGCCTCTTATATGTTAGTTGCTCAGTATTCCCGCAAGAGGGGGAGGAGCAAATGGCCTGGTTTGTATCTCAGCATCCGAATGCTTTACGATTGAGTGCCCCCGGACAGTTACTTCCCAATTTAAGCCATGATGGATTTTTCTACGGTTTGTTAAGCAAGGACCAAGAACAGAGTAATTAAGAATGATGGGTTTACTGCGCAAAATTATCTTAAGCCTCATTTGCATTTTCACTATTTGCATCAGTGCGCACGCCCATGCCCAGGGTATTGTGGTGAAGCAGGCAGAGCTTGAGAAGACCGATACGGGGTGGCTACTAAATGCAAATTTTTCGATTACGCTGCCAACAGGATTGGAGAATGCATTAAATAAAGGCGTGACCTTATATTTTACTTACGAGTTTATGCTCACTCGCGGTCGTTGGTACTGGTTTGATGAAAGGGCTGTCCGTGTAGAGCGACAAATTCGCTTATCGCACCAACCGCTCATTAATCAATATCGCATCACGGTTGGCGACTTTACATTTAGCGCCACAAGCCTGCCTGAAGCATTGCGAGTAGCTGGAACGATAGGTGGGTGGAGTGTCATCGAGGCTGCTGCAATTAGCCCGGCAAAACAATATGACGCTACTGTACGCATGACTTTGGACTTGGGCAAGCTTCCTAAACCATTTCAGGTTGATGCGCTCAACAGCAAGGACTGGTCTCTGGCGGGTGAATGGTTGCGATTCCCATTTAATGCATCGATGGGTAATGTTGTGGGACGGCAATAATGGATACTGTTGCTGCCTTAACAAGCAAAGACCTTATTAAGCGCAGAGCTCTGCCAGCGCTCACTTTGCTTGCTGGCCTAATTGCCCTTGTTCTCTTGCTTCTTCTTTCTACGGCCACCTCTAACACGGAGTTTTTTGATAACTACTTTATTTGGCTCTATGCTGCCAATATTATTGTAGGAGTCTTATTGTTGTTATCCATCATTGTCTTGGTGGTTGTCATTAGTATTCGTTGGCGCAAGGGGCGCTTCGGCACTCGCTTAATTGCTAAATTAGCCATGATTTTTGCCTTGGTCGGGGTGGTGCCCGGAGTTATTTTGTATAGCGTATCTTGGCAATTCGTCTCCAAAAGCATTGAGACCTGGTTTGATGTCAAGGTTGAATCAGCGCTCAACTCGGGGCTGGAGCTAGGGCGGGTAACCTTAAGAATTGCACAAGAGGAGATATTGGCCGAGGGCAAGTTCATTGCTGAGCAGGTTGTTCAGGTTCCATCAGGAACCACTTCAGAGCAGGTTGGCAGCATGATCGTTAAGATCCGCAATCAGTTTGGGATTCAAGAGGTAAGCCTCTTCACACTACAGCGCATTTTAATTCTGAGCACAGAAGCTAAGCCCAAGGGGTATTTTCCAGCGCCTAGTGCGGACGTTGTGGCTGAAGCTTTTAAAAAGAATGGCATAACTTTCTTAGATGAAATTGAGTCGGTTGAGGGAGAACAAGGCTATCGCGTAAGGGCGATTGTGCCAATCACTCGACAAAAGGCAGTGCCTAGCAAAACAGGCCCCAGCAAAATGGTCGAGGATAGGTATTTCTTACAATTAGTGCGTTTCATACCAGCGCCTTTGGCCAAGAACATCTTTGCTGTCGAGTCTGCCTATAGTGAATACCAGGAGAAAGCTCTTGGTCGCGTTGGTCTGCGCAAGATGTATATCGGCACCCTTACGCTCACCCTCTTTTTTGCCTTATTTGTTGCAGTTACACTTGCTCTCCTATTGGGTCGGCAATTAGCACAGCCTTTGTTGATGCTCTTGCGCGGTACCCAAGCGGTAGCGCAGGGCGACTTATCACCCAAACCAGAACTAGATACTGGGGATGAGCTTGGTATGCTAACCCGCCAGTTCAACGTCATGACCAAGCAGCTATCAGATGCGCGCACCTCTATGCAAGAGTCTAAATCTTTCCTAGAAACAGTCTTAGGAAATTTAACAGCTGGCGTTTGTATTTTTGATAATCAATTCAATTTAGTATCGAGCAACCCTGGGGCAGCAAAAATTCTTGGGACTCATTTGCTCGATCTAACTGGCGGCCCATTGGGTGGCACTCCCGCCCTTCAAGAGTTTTATAGCGCGGTTCGTGAAGAATTTGCAACACAGAACTTAATAGCCCCCACGACCAATCAAGCGCCTGATGGTGGCGGGTCGGTTTGGCAAAAGCAGATCCAAATTCATCCGATTAACGAATATGAAAATGATTTAGGGTCAACTCTATTTGTACGGGGCACTCAGCTCTCTTCTGAACTGAAGATGATTGTGTTTGATGACATTAGTGATGTAATTGCTGCACAGCGTTCGATTGCTTGGAGCGAGGTGGCAAGGCGCTTAGCTCATGAGATTAAAAATCCATTAACACCTATTCAGCTTTCTGCTGAACGCTTACAACATAAGCTACAGGGACAATTGAGCCCCGAACAAACAGAGATGATCGAGCGTAGTACGAACACCATTATTGGCCAGGTTCAGGCCATGAAACAAATGGTCAATGAGTTTAGAGATTTTGCAAAAACACCCACGCCCAATTTAACATCCATAGATCTGAATGCCTTGATAAAAGAAATTATGGGCCTCTACGAGGGGAGTGCGATCCAGGTTAATCTTGTTAGTGATTGTCCCCGAGTAATGGGCGATCCAACTCAATTACGTCAAGTGATCCACAACCTATTGCAAAATGCACAAGATGCAAGCTTAGAGGCTGGTCATTTAGAGGGCGCTATCGCCATTAAGACAGAGTTGGTACCCATAAACGATATTGGCCAAAGTAAGTTTGCAGTGCGAATGACAATTACTGACAGCGGCCCTGGTTTTCAGGCTAAGATATTGGCAAGGGCATTTGAGCCGTATATCACCACCAAAGTTAAGGGAACCGGACTCGGTTTAGCGGTCGTGAAAAAAATTATTGATGACCACGGTGCAAAAATTGAGATTAATAATCGTAAACAGGGGGCTGCAGTGTTAGGTGCCCAAGTATCCATTTTGTTTGTAAATCTTGCGAAAGAGGCTGCATAAGTATGGCTAGTATTTTGGTCGTTGACGATGAGATGGGAATCCGAGAGCTCTTGCAAGAGATCTTGACCGAGGAAGGGCATACGGTGTATCCCGCTGAAAGCGCTATGCAAGCCAGAGCAGTGCGTGAGCAAATGGAACCCGACCTCGTTCTCTTAGACATTTGGATGCCTGATACTGATGGAATTACTCTCCTAAAGGAGTGGGCGCGAGACAATTTACTAACAATGCCAGTTGTGATGATGTCAGGCCATGCAACGATTGATACGGCAGTTGAGGCTACTCGTATCGGCGCACTTAACTTTTTAGAGAAACCGATTGCACTTCAAAAACTCTTAAAAACTGTTAGCAAGGCGCTAGAAAGGGCCCCTCTCAGAAAAACCGATGGTGAGGTGATAGCAACACAGACAAGCTCACTCGAGCTACCAAAAAGCAATAACCCCGATGAATACATTAGCGGCATTGCAAAGACCTATTTTGGGTTACCCCTGCGCGAATCGCGTGACCTCTTTGAGAAAGCCTATTTTGAATACCAAATGCTGGCAACTAGTGGCAGCATGACAAAAATCTCAGAGTTCACTGGCCTAGAAAGAACACACCTTTATCGCAAGCTAAAGGCCCTTGGAATAGATGTCAGCAAATATAAGGGCGAGTGATCCTATATAATCGCAAATCTTGGCCTGGTAGCTCAGTCGGTAGAGCAGAGGATTGAAAAGCATCCTGTAAGACGGCAGAGCCATATAGAATAAGGCTTTGCGGGCGATTAGAGTTTGGTAAGTTACAAACTTTGCTAAACATAATCACAGAATATTTTTACAGTCGTTAAAAATTTCTTCAAATAAAAAGTAGCGTAGCAAAACGTAATTACGTATTTCAAAACGTGTGACGTTGCCAACGCTTAACCATTTTTACTATGCCTGTCGTCAGTGCCACCAATATTTTTTTATACAGCCATATTCACCACTAATACCCCGTCATTTGGCGGATAAACGCATTTAGATAAAGCGACGTGTTGAAACGACACTTACTTGTTGTCAAACTTTTGCTGCGCTACGTTACGCAACGCCAGCACTTTATCTGTTTCAGTTGGTTGGGCTTGCTGCTTTAAGGCGGACTGGGTATAGCGATTAGCAAGCGCATTCATTTTGCGTTGCTGTACGTTGTGGAGTTTTTGCGGAAGGGTTAGTGGCTTCGCTTGTGGGGGTTGGGCAGAGGCTGGTGAGGGTATGGCTTTATTAGGCGGGGGTATTGGTTTAGGTTGGGAGGGTTGGTTGGGTTGGGCTTGTGGCGCAGCAAACTTACTGGCAAAGAATTGGCTTAGCAGTTGTAACAATTCATTCTTATCCTCGTCCTTCATAAATTCATTCATACGCATAGCACTTCTCCTTTTATGTATTTATTGGAAATGCTTACGTAGTCGTGTTGAAACGACAGCAAAAACGCATTAGGGCGTAGATTTGACGTTGTTACAATTTGTAGCTACAATAGCGGCATATAGAAAAAGGAGCACAAAATGCTAACTACAGACGTGCGTTGCCGAATTGACGCTAAAGTAAAAGCAGACGCAACAGAGGTAATTGAAGCAATGGGATTAAATGTCTCTGACGCTATACGCTTATTCTTAAAGCGTGTAGCTACTGACGGCACTATTCCGTTTGACTTGCGTGTGCCCAATGCCAAAACTATTGCGGCAATGGAGGAGATTGAAAATCCAAAAACACGTGCTAAGTTAAAACGTCATAAGTCCGTAGCAGAAATGAATAAAGCATTAGCCCGTAGCTAATAGACGCCAGCTTAATGCTTGTTCCTATTACCAGTACGCAGTACGGCAAAGACTTTAAGCGGATTGTCCAAAGCCCTAAATTTAATCACTCTGAATATTTGGTGGTGTTGAGTTTGCTCATTGCCGGCAAAGCATTGCCAGCAAAGTATGCCAACCATCCACTAATCGGCACATACAAAGACTTTTGGGATTGCCATATTACCAATGACTGTGTGCTTATCTACCGCATTATTGAAAAAGAGTTGTACTTAGTGCGCATTGGTACGCACTCTGAAGTATTCAAAAAATAAGTGAATAAGAAGTGGGTGCTACGCATATGGCAGCACCCTTAAATACTTGTAGCCGCATAATGCCATTTTAGGCAGATTTGGCTATGGTTGATAGGTAGTTTTAAGCACAATCGCAGACAGAATTAGTTTAAAGTCCGCAAATTGGACAATGGCAGACACGATTACGTATAATTAGCAATCTTAAATGGCCTGGTAGCTCAGTCGGTAGAGCAGAGGATTGAAAATCCTTGTGTCGGTGGTTCGATTCCGCCCCGGGCCACCAAACTCAAATAATGCCCTGCTCATGCGGGGCATTTTCTTTTGGGGCTTGGCATGGTTAATCGCCTTTATTCTTCGATATCCCCATCAAGAACTGTCCTTTAAAAGGACGCTTCAATGCGGGCCCTGATTGCGATTTCTTAATCAAGCCTCTATAGCAAGCTAGGTATTAAAAGCCTAGAATAAGACTTCACCTTTTAAATTAGGAGTGGACCATGACCCA
>Ga0102871_1000815_pt1 | contig 10850 bp, 9 predicted proteins | sample Colrivmet1546C02_FD_78445 | JGI IMG/M metagenome (GOLD analysis project Ga0102871, IMG submission 78445) | Estuarine microbial communities from the Columbia River estuary - metaG 1546C-02 | ecosystem: Environmental > Aquatic > Marine > Intertidal zone > Estuary | place: USA: Columbia River... | reverse complement strand
TGTTGCCTGATCAGTAATTTTTACATTGCCTATATCTACATACAAATTACTTGATGGAGCTGAATTACAATAACAAGAATAAAATGGTGCTAAAGCAATTAATTTCACTATAGTAGTATCTGATATGTTTGAATTGGTACAAGTAACAATACATCTATAGTAAGTGTTGGCCGCAATAGCTGTAGTTAATGATGGTGTAGTGCTACCAGCATTTACCCATGTAGTTGCATTGGTAGATTGTTGCCACAAATAGGTTAAACCCGCTGCCTGAGTTGCCCCTACTAAATTGATACTAAATGTAGCATTCGGACAAGGCGTTGCGTTGCTGATAGTACCTGCAATTGGAGAACCGGCACAAGGTGTAAGTGGAATAATGTTTACTAAATAGTCTTCCGTCTCGCCCCAAGTATAAGTGCCGCAAGGATTTATACTGCTAGGAAGTGTTGTTTCTACATTTATGACACGCATAACGGTCGTGCCAGGTGTTGCACCGATAGGAACATTAATATTACCCGTTTCAAAGTGTGGACCATTTACGGCAGCTGGAGATACATAAGCTTGCTCACCTGGATCTAAAAATGATCCATTTTGATTATAGTCTATATAAATTTTAGTGCTATTAGAATAGTTACCATTACATGTTCCAATTTGAACAGAGAACGGATAGGAAGTGCCTTGTAAAACTTGAGCAGCTGCAACGGAGGTCGTATAATTGGAATAGGTATTTAAAATACTTCCGGGCCCTGGAGCTAAGGTGGCGCAAGTACTGGAGTTATTGATTCCACCGAAAGTAACATTAAAAATTTCTTCATCAAAAGTTGAAGTTGCATTAGACAAACAATAGCAAGCGGTGAATGAATTTACACCTACGGTAACTTGTGCAGAATTTGCTGTAGAACCACTAGAGGTACAAGTAACAATGCAACGATAATCAGTAGCCGCTGTTTGTCCTACTATTGATGCAGCAGCAGATGTTGCACCTGCTACAGTTGCATTTGTAAATTGAGTATTGGTAATACCCGTGCCATTAGTTAGATTCGTCCAAGTACCTAAACCAGCTGGAGAATATTGCCATTGGTAGGTGATGCCAGACGCTAAGGTAGAACCGGTTAAACCTAATGCGAAGGTTTGTGTTGGACAAACACTTGGCAAAGTGGTTGTAGATGTACCTGCAGTAACAGAACCAGAACAAGGTGTAGAGGCGATGACATTGAAATTATAATCTTCACACTCGCCAAAAGAAAGACCTGTAGCACAATAATCAGTAATAGCTGGAACCGTTGCAAAACGACATAAAACACGCATTCTACGCACTCCTGGAACCGCGGTAAATGGAACCGTAATCGTTGTTGTAAATAGCGTGGTAGCAGAATTAGGTGATACATACACATCCTCCCCTAAATCTGCAAAGCTGTTATTGCCATTCCAGTCAATCCACACTCTAAAACCTTGAGACCATGACGAGCCTGCTTGCATGTTTAGTGTAATCGTTTGACCTTGAATCTGTGAACAAGTTAACGCACTGTAAAAAATGTAATTATTGGCATTACCGTTGCAACCGGTATTATTATTAGTAATATTAGAAGCACCGCCTGTAGTGCTAAAATTATTAATCAAATCACCCGACGAACATGCAAAAGAAAAAGTTGGTCCACAAAAAGGAGCTTGCGCTTTAACACTTTCAAAGGAAACTATACTAGCGAAAAAAATTAAGCTAAATATAATTTTAGCAAACATTTTCGATAATAGAGTGGTAGCGTATTGGTTTTTCATATAAATGGTTAATTTAAATGCAATTAGTAGTCGGCAATTTAATACAATTTTATGGTAAAAAAAAGAATTTTAACCAATAAAAGAAGACTAAATCGTAAGACATAGGATAAAAATATTGAGTTGGTTTTAGGCTGATTTTAATTTTTTTAAAAAATGATGTACCTTTCCAAAAAATTTAACCATGCAATTTCCTAGCAATTTAAAGTACACTAAAGATCACGAATGGATTTCTATTGAAGGCACTACCGCTACAGTGGGTATTACCGAGTTTGCTCAACGCGAATTGGGAGATATCGTATATGTAGATATCCCTTCTGTAGGTAAAGCATTGAATATGAACGACATATTTGGTTCTGTAGAGGCTGTAAAAACAGTTTCCGACTTATATTTACCTTTAAGTGGTACCGTTACGGAAGTAAATGCAGCTTTGGAAGCTAACCCAGAATTGGTAAATCAAGCACCTTACGAAGGCGGATGGATGGTTAAGATGTCCTTATCAAATGCAGAAGAAGCAGCTGGTTTATTAGATGCTGCTGCATACCAAGCATTGGTAGGCGCATAATGCTCCAAAATCTCTTTTTTATAGTACAAAAACGAGCAAAGTCCTTAACTTTTTTGTGGACCTTGCTCGTTTTTTATCTATGCTTAATGCCGCAAAGAAAAATTGCTCATATTCCCATTTTTGGCATAGATAAATTGGTACACGTCCTATTTTTTGGCATTTTCATGTTTTTATTACTATTCATCATGAAGCCCAACAAGTGGATGGTTTCATTTTTGATAGCTACCCTGTTTGGGTGTTTGATAGAAGGACTTCAATATTATTTCACTTCCCTTGGAAGAAGTGGCGACTGGAAAGATATTATTGCAGATGCTTTAGGGGCAATAATTTTTGGATATTTGCATTATATACTTTCCAATAAATATAAAAACTAACAAATATAATTTAGTCAAGCGTTCAAATGATCTACAGAAGCAAAGCACCCTTACGCATTGGATTAGCAGGCGGCGGCACAGATGTGAGTCCATATTGTGATGTCTATGGAGGTGCTATTCTAAATGCCAGTATTTCTTTATATGCTTATGCTAGCATAGAACCGCTTTCTACACCTGTTTTTAATTACGAAGCCACTGATCGTGGATCCTCTTTTTCTTTAGCACTAGAAAATAATTTACCTATCAATGGCGAATTAGATTTAGCTAAAGGAGTATACAATAAAATAGTTTCGCTTTATGGTCCAGTACCCAGTGGTTTTACCCTAAAAACCTATGTAGATGCCGCAGCCGGCTCTGGATTGGGAAGCTCTTCTACACTGGTTGTAGCCATACTAGGCGCTTTTGCAGAATGGATGCAAATACCACTTGGCGAATATGACGCAGCTCATTTGGCCTACCAAATAGAACGTGTTGATTTAAATATGGCGGGGGGTAAACAAGATCAATATGCAGCTACATTTGGAGGTTTCAATTTTATGGAATTTAGCGCTCAGGATAAAGTCATTGTAAATCCATTAAATATCAAACCTGCTTATATTGCTGAATTAGAAAGCAATTTATTATTGTATTACACGGCTACGAGTCGTGTATCTTCACAAATAATAGAAAAGCAACGTGAAAATATAATTTCAAAAAATACCATTTCCATTGAAGCTACCCATCAGTTGAAAGAACAAGCATTGCTTATGAAAAATGCATTACTGAATGGTAAAATCGATGAAATTGGCGCTTTGCTAGATCATGGTTTTCAAAGCAAAAAACAAATGGCGCAAGGTATTTCTAATGAAAGTATTGATGAGCTATACGAGTGTGCATTGAAAGCAGGCGCTAGTGGTGGCAAAATAAATGGAGCAGGTGGTGGAGGTTTTATGATGTTTTATTGTCCTGGTACTTCAAAATACGCAGTAGAAAATGCCTTAAAAAAATATGGTGGTTGGAGCTGCTCTTATCAATTTACAAAACAAGGATTATATACTTGGCAATTTTAATTTTCTGATATGCGCATAGCAATTGTTGGTCCGGCACATCCCTTACGTGAAGGTGGTATTACTACCTTCAACCATCGTCTTGCTCAGCAATTACAAGCAGAAGGTCATGAAGTTTTGATCTATTCATTCTTCTTACAATATCCAAATTTTCTTTTCCCTGGTAGCTCTCAATTTACCAAAGATCCGGCTCCCGAGGGACTTAAAATTAAATCCATACTCAACTCAATTAATCCTTTCAATTGGATAAAAGCCGGTTGGCAAATACGAAAAGCTAAGCATGATGTTATTATCGTTCGCTATTGGCTGCCTTTTATGGGACCTTGTCTAGGAACGGTTTTACGTATACTAAAAAGAAAAGAAACAAAAATTATTTGCATTGCCGACAACATGATTCCTCATGAAAAAAGAATTGGTGATCGCTTGTTTACAAAATACTTTTCAAAACCAATTGATGCATTTATTTGCATGAGTAAGAAAGTGCAAAAAGATGTACATCTCTTTTCTAATAAGCCAAGTGTGTATACACCGCATCCTTTGTATGATAATTTTGGGGCACTAAGCACAAAGGAGATAGCTTGTGCTCAATTGAATTTGAATCCGAACAAAAAATATATACTGTTCTTTGGTTTTATTCGTTCCTACAAAGGACTAGATTGGTTATTAGAAGCTATGGCCGATGAGCGTTTAGCAGCCGATGGAATAGAATTAATTGTTGCGGGTGAATTTTATGACGATGCTGAAATGTATCAGGAAATAATACAACAACATCAGCTCAGTGCTCGTGTACATTTATTTACCCAATTCATTCCTAATGAAGCTGTAAGCACTTATTTTAGTGCTGCAGATGTAGTGGTACAACCCTATAAGCATGCCACACAAAGCGGTATTACACAAATTGCTTATCATTTCGAAAAACCTATGATTGTAACAAATGTAGGTGGCTTAGCAGAAGGGGTACCGCACGGTAAAGTTGGTTTCATTGCAGCACCCAATCCAACATCGATTGCCGATGCTATTCATTCTTTTTATCAAGCCAATAGCTTAACTGATTTTGAAAAAACTATTAAAATAGAAAAAGCAAAATACAGTTGGGATACCTTTACTAAAGTGCTTTTAGGAAACTATTAAAACAATAAAGGAGAATCGAAATCTAATTTAGTTTTACCTAAATGCTTGTATGTTTTTTCGGTGGCTTCTCTTCCTCTTGGAGTTCTAATGATATAACCTTCTTGAATTAAAAAAGGCTCATATACCTCTTCAATAGTACCGGCTTCTTCGCCTACAGCAGTAGCAATATTATTAATACCTACTGGCCCGCCTTTAAACTTCTGTACTAAACAAGAAAGAATTTTATTATCCATTTCATCCAAACCATTAGCATCTACTTGCAATGCAGAAAGGCCATGATGGGCAATATCTAAATCAATAGTGCCATTACCTAATACTTGAGCAAAATCGCGCATACGGCGCAATAAACCATTAGCAATACGTGGCGTACCTCTACTTCTTCTGGCTATTTCCATAGCCGCATCAGAAGTAATTTTAACTTTTAATAGATGTGCTGCACGCATAATAATGCGTTGCAATACTTCGGCGGTATAATATTCTAGGCGCGATTTAATTCCAAATCGAGATAATAAAGGAGCGGTTAATAAACCTGAACGAGTAGTAGCACCAACGAGTGTGAAGGGATTTAAAGATATTTGCACCGATCGAGCAGCAGGACCGCTATCAATCATAATATCTAATTTAAAATCTTCCATGGCTGCATATAAATACTCTTCCACTACATTACTCAAGCGATGAATCTCATCTATAAATAATACATCTCTAGGCTCCAAACTAGTAAGCAATCCTGCTAAGTCGCCCGGTTTTTCAATAACTGGACCACTTGTTTCTTTAATACCCACACCTAATTCATTAGCTACAATTCTTGATAAGGTTGTTTTACCCAAACCTGGAGGTCCGTGAAATAAAATATGGTCTAATGCTTCTCCTCTAAGGTTAGCTGCCTTTACAAAGATGCGTAGGTTTTCAATTAATTGGGGTTGCCCTGCAAAGTCTTCAATGCTTTGCGGACGAATCGTATTTTCATACTCTCGTTCTTGTGCACTTAGATGCTCATTAGGACGTACATTAGAATTGCTCATTGCATAAAGATAAATAAACTAATACGTTACATTAACACCACCGAAATTATTTTTCTGAATTTGTCTGTTGCCCACATTTTTTAACGGCACGCACTTCATCATAGGTTACTGCATTATCAAGCGCAGCTATAATTTCTGCCAAACCCTTATCTGGCATGTTGTCTATTGCTTTTTGTATCCATTTAATCTTTTGCTCATCTATAATTTCTTCCAACAGCATTTTGCCTTCTTCTACATAAGCAACAAGATGGTTGAAAACGGTGCTTGCGGTAAGTGATCGCACGATAGCAATATCTTCAATGGTCTTACCTTCCTTAAACAATCTAAAACTGAGGGCTTTTGTACTTTCCTTAACTGCTTTAGTAACCACTTGCGTACTAGCTATTTTTGGTTTTATGGTTCATACTTCGCGTAATAAAGGAACAGCCTCTTTGGCTTCCATTATTCCATCGGCTAATAGTTTTGCTTGTTTTAAATGATGCTCCCACAAATGATAACGTTGCTCAATCGCTTTTAAAGAGCGCACATACGTAGTAGTTTTCTTTTTCAACTGCATTTCCTCCATATGTAAGAGTAGTGCTTTGTAAAAATTATTTCTGAGCTCTTTAGAAAAATAACTAATGGCCGCATTAGTTCTTTCGTTAAATAATTGATACTGATCTTGAGCAGCAAAGGGGGCCAATTGAGCTAATTTTAATTGTAATTTTTCTACTACTGGAAGAACGGTTTCTAAATAGTGTTTCCGTTCATAAAACCAAACCCTAGCTGTTGTTGGGTATTCTTTAAAAACTTCTTTGTAATGCTCACCCAATGCAAGTAAATAAGTGTGCAGTTCTTTCAAACTAAAACTACGTTTTACTACTTCTAAAACAAACTCATTCGTTTTTGATTTTAACAAGCTTTGAAGGGCTTCTAAACCCAATTGTGTATTTAAAAAATGAGCAATACGAGGTTCTGTTTGTATACTATAACTATGAATCGTAGAATTTAATATCAATCCGCTTAAAGAGGTTAAGCGCGATAAGGCAACGTATACTTGTCCGGCAGCAAAAGAAGCACCAGCATCAATTATAGCTTTCTCAAAAGTAAGTCCTTGGCTTTTATGTATCGTAATGGCCCATGCTAATCGCAATGGATATTGTGTAAAAGATCCTAATACTTCTTCTTTCAAAGCATCTTGCGGTTGCTCATATTGATAACGAATATTTTGCCATACTTCTTTCTCTACTTTTAATTCATCTGGTGCGTCATTGCAAATCACATAAATAGCCTCTTCTTCTATCCTACTAATAAAACCAATTTTACCATTATAATATTTACGCTGCTCACCTTTGTCATTTTTAATAAACATGACTTGCGCACCTTCCTTCAATTCCAGTACTTCTTCTGCCGGATAAGCTTTTTCATAAAACTCTCCTTCTATTTGCGCTTTGTATTTATAACTCTTTCCACGCAAGGCTTCTAGCGCTTCTTTATTGATAGCATCTGCTTTTTGATTATGGGTACTAAGTACAATATAACCTTCTTCTGCAGAGGGCATATACAAAGGATCATACTTTTGATTTAGCTTATCTAAAGTGATTTCATCAATAGTATTATTTCTAATAGCATTTAATAAATTAATAAATGTAGGATCGTTTTGACGATAAATAGTTTGTAGTTCGATGCTCACTAAAGGCACTTCTTTTAGAGCTTTAGCTTCAAAGAAAAAAGGACTAGCATAATAAGATTGCAATATAGTCTCTTCATGTTTTTGCACTACTGGAGGTAATTGATGTAGATCTCCAATAAATAACATTTGTAAGCCACCAAAGGCTTCGTCGGATTTACGGATATGTCGTAAGATAACATCTACAGCATCTAACATATCTGCGCGCACCATCGATACTTCATCAATAATTAATAATTCTAGGGAACTTAATACTGCACGCTTCTGTGCATTTATTTTTAAGTTGGCCAGGAGCGAATGTTTATCGTGCAATTCCGTTTCGGTAACGCCATAACCTCTTGTGCCGCTTGGAATAAACATACCCATGGGCAATTGAAACAAGGAGTGCATGGTAACGCCTCCAGCATTGATAGCCGCTACTCCCGTAGGTGCCACTATAGCTGTTTTCTTAAGGGTATTGGCAGCAATATGTTTTAAAAAAGTAGTTTTACCGGTACCGGCTCTACCCGTAACAAACACATTACAATTGGTATATAAAACAAAGGAAGAAGCTAATTCGAAATAATCATTTTGGTGCATAACAAAGCAATTGGGATCTTAAAAAAGGAAAGGGCTATTTACTATGTTTCCATCTCCTATGGCTCCATAACCAATTATCCGGTTGCTCTAAAATTCGTGCCTCTGCATATTGAACAAAATCTCGAGTTATTGTTTCTTGATTTAAACTTGCTGCATTATCACAATAACGAGTCATTTTAAAAGCATAATAGCCACGCTTTACTTTTAAAATATGACAAAATACTACGGCTGCTTGTGCATTAATAGCGCCTTGTGCCGGACCTCTATAAAAGGGTGCTTCTCTATTCAAAAAGGGCTCCCATTGAGCGATATCCGTCTTCACAGGATTTTGGTCAGACACTAATGCAAATACGTATTGTTGATCTTTCAATAAGGCTAATCCTTCTTTTAATTTATTAGCTGCTATTAAAACACTTGATGGATTTCTTTGTCTTATTTTATGCATAAGCTTCGCAAACACAGGGGAAGTTATAGGCATATAAACACCCGAAAAAAGTTGTTGTACATTTAATTGACAAGCAATATTTGCCCATTCCCAATTAAAATTATGCGCCATCATAACATTGCAACTAAGACCTTCTTTATGCATTTCATCTAATACTTCCCAATTACCAACCATACGTTTGTTCATACATGCTTTACTCATCGTCAACAACTTGATGGTTTCAAGCCATTGATCACAAAAGTTTCGATAAAACTTTTTAGCAATAGCTACTCGATCTGCTTCTGAATACGAAGGAAAGGATTTAGCTAAATTATCTAAAACCACTTTTTTTCTGTAGCCTACCAAATAATACAAAATAAAATAAATGCCGTCGGAAAGGGCATACAACAAAGGGAAGGGCAATATGGCTATGGCATAAAAAAGGACTAAAACCAACAAATACATAAAATAGGGCAGCAATTTGATACGTTAATTAACAAAATTAATTTAGAATATTTTAGGCAGATACACGAAATATCAGAAACTCCCTTTTAACTTTGTATATTCAAAAGTACTAAACAAAGCAATATGAAACTAATTACCTATTCTAAAAACTCCAATCAGCAAGTTGCCTTTTATGTAAATGAAATGCTGTTTGATGTAAATATGATAAATACTACGCTCCCAATTACACTTAAAGAACTTTTAGAAGATTGGGGTCATTATCAACCTATAGCTCAAAAAGCATACGAACAATTATTAGCAAGCACCGAAGGATTTACAGGTATTGCTTATCAAGATGCTTGCATTATGGCTCCTATTCCTAATCCAAGTTCTTGCAGAGATGGTTATGCGTTTAGACAACATGTAGCAGCAGCGAGAAGAAATAGAAAAGTAGACATGATACCTGAATTTGATGCTTATCCTATTTTCTATTTTACTAATCACAATGCTATTCAAGGACCTGGAGCAATTCCTTGCATGCCAGATCATTTTCAAAAATTAGATTTCGAATTAGAGATTGCTGCAGTTATTGGTAAAAAAGGAAGAAATTTTACTGCTGCAGAAGCAGATGAATATATTGCAGGATATACGATCATGAATGATATGAGTGCGCGTACCTTACAAATGGAAGAAATGCTACTCAATCTTGGTCCAGCAAAAGGAAAAGATTTTAGCACCGTTATCGGACCTATATTTGTTACACCAGACGAATTAGCAGCCTATAAAGTGCCTGCAAAAGAAAATCATACAGGTGCTGCTTATAATTTAGCGATGAAATGTTGGGTAAATGGCGTTTTAGTTAGTGAAGGGAATGTAGCGGATATGGATTGGACCTTTGCTGAAATTATAGAACGTTGTGGGTATGGTGTAGATGTTTTACCGGGCGATGTTATTGGTAGTGGTACGGTAGGAACAGGTTGCTTTTTAGAATTAAATGGTACTGGTTTGCTAAACGATCCTAATTATCCTGTTCAATGGTTGAAAGATGGTGATGTTGTAGAAATGGAAATCACAGGTTTAGGAAGATTGACAAATACTATAAAAGCCGTAGATAGTTCTTTTAGTATTTTAAAACTTAAAAAATAAGTAAATGGTTGTTGGAATAATTGGTTCGGGTGCCATGGGAGCAGGCATAGCTCAAGTAGCTGCTATGGCGGGTCATACCGTATGGATTTATGACACACAACAAGCTGCTTTAGAGAAAGCAAGTGCTTCTTTAAAATCGAATCTGACAAAATTAGAAGAAAAGGGTAAAATTAAAGATGCCGCAAGTGTGTTTGCTACTATGCATTTTGTAAGTAGCCTTAGCGCGCTTACTCCTTGTTCGCTTGTCATCGAAGCAATCGTTGAAAATCTTAATATTAAAAAAACCGTTTTTAGTGAATTAGAAACTATCGTTGCCGACGATTGTATATTAGCAAGCAATACCTCTTCCTTATCTATTACTTCCATTGCAGCTGCATGTAAACTTCCTAAACGTGTTTTAGGACTACATTTTTTTAATCCGGCTCCTTTAATGGCTTTAGTAGAAATTATTCCGGCTATTCAAACCGATGAACGGTTGCTTTCAACAATAAAAGAGCTCATGTTAGCTTGGGGCAAAACTCCTGTTTTAGCAAAAGACACGCCTGGATTTATTGTAAATAGAATTGCTCGTCCTTTTTATGGCGAAGCCATTCGTATTTATGAAGAAGGCATTGCAGACATGGCTACCATCGATTGGGCACTCACTCATATTGGTGGTTTTAAAATGGGTCCATTTGCAT
>Ga0102871_1000798_pt1 | contig 10935 bp, 10 predicted proteins | sample Colrivmet1546C02_FD_78445 | JGI IMG/M metagenome (GOLD analysis project Ga0102871, IMG submission 78445) | Estuarine microbial communities from the Columbia River estuary - metaG 1546C-02 | ecosystem: Environmental > Aquatic > Marine > Intertidal zone > Estuary | place: USA: Columbia River... | reverse complement strand
TTGGAGATTCAAAAAAAGCATGGGCAGATCCGTAATGAGCAATGATTTTGCGTGCGGTTTTTGCGCCTACGCCCGGAAGGGCCTGAAGGCGCAAAACTGCAATCATAAATGCCTTAGAACGTTGCATATAGCCATTTTCAATAAGGTACGCTTTTAAAATGTTAATAAAAAATGGCCTGCTCGATTTTAAAAAGCGACAAAAAAGACCATATTTGTAGTCATGCAACTAGAGAAATACATAAGCCCTTTATTATTCCGATACAACTGTGTTGTAATTCCTGGTTTTGGCGCTGTTCTAACGCATGAAAAAGGAGCGAGCCACCATGAAAAAACGCACACTTTTTACCCCCCAACAAAGGTCATGTCATTTAATGCGCAACTGCATGTTGGAGACGGCATATTAGTGGCTCATATAGCTGCCGTTCTTTCCATTACATACGAAGCCGCTTTGAGACTTGTAAAAGACCAGGTGCAGTTGTGGAAATCAGAATTGGCTTCTGGCAATGCGCTTTCATTAGAAGGCTTGGGTGTTTTTACCCAAAATAGCGAAGCTAAAATAAGTTTTACCCCTTTTCATGAATACAATTATTTGCCTGCTTCCTTTGGACTTCAAGCAATCAAAGTGGTCCCTAAAGCTCCTTTAAAAAAGACCCGCCAACAGACTTCTGAACCTGTAGTATTTCAATTAGATCAACAATATGGAAGTAATCATGGTGGTCCTTGGAGAAAGGTTTTATTGAGATATGCTGCCGCAGCGCTTATTGGTGTTAGTGGAGCTCTCAGTGTGTACCAATCTTATACTATTCATACAGAAAATAAAAGAGTGGCTTTTCAAGAAGCAACCAAAGAGGTGGAACACAAAATTCAAGAGGCTACTTTTTTTAATAGCAGCCCCCTTTCACTCTCTACTTTAGAAATAAGCTTGGCCAAAAAAGAAGTGGCAAAACCTTCTTTTTTCATCATTGCTGGTGCCTTCAGGGAGCCTGAAAATGCATCTAAACGCATTGCACAACTCAAAAGAAGTGGCTATGAAAAAGCCACTTATCTAGGTCCCAACAGATACGGCCTACACCAAGTAAGTTTCCAAAGCTTTGTAGCGGAATCTGACGCGAGGGCTTTCCTTAAAGAAGTTCAAGCGCAGTTTGCCAAAGACGCTTGGCTTTTGGTGTTAAAAAAGTAAGGGTTTCTTGGTTGTTTCGCCAAATCCCAACCTATCTTTGCAAAACAATCAGACCCTATGAAAGCAAAAGTCCCTTCTGAATCCAGAACCGTGATGACTGATATGGTTTTACCCAGTGAAACCAATCCCTTAAACAATCTTTTTGGAGGAGAATTACTCGCTAGAATGGATCGTGCCGCAAGTATAGCTGCCAGAAGACACTCTAGAAGGATTACGGTGACCGCTTCTGTAAATCATGTGGCATTCAATAGATCTGTCCCTGTAGGAAGTGTGGTGACTGTAGAGGCGCATGTTTCTAGGGCTTTTAACACTTCTATGGAAGTCTTTATAGATGTTTGGATGGAAGATAGGTTTAGCGGAGAGAAGACCAAAGCCAATGAGGCCATCTATACTTTTGTGGCGGTAGACGACACCGGAAAGCCTACAGAAGTACCCCCTCTTAAACCAGAAACCCCTTTAGAAGAGGAACGTTTTGCCGCAGCACTTAGAAGAAAGCAGCTGTCTTTGGTCTTAGCGGGCAAAATGAAGCCTACAGACGCTACAGAATTAAGGGCTTTATTTATGGGAGAAGACGCCTAGTCTAAAGACCTGTCACAGCCGTCATTTTCAATAGCAGTTTCCTGCTTGCTTAAAAACGCAATTAAATAGTCTGCAGTAGTAAAGTCATAGCGTTTTAGCAATTGCTGAAAGTTGTCTGGGTTTGTATTACTGATGTAATCATTCACTGCTATGGTCAGTTGGGTGGTGTCTGCCAATACGTTGCCTCCAACAGTTGCTCTGATTAAGATATTATTTCCTTCTCTTTGAATGTCCAATCCTGCATATGCCATGGAATATTGGCTCTGAAAAAAGGTCTTAAGTTCGGAAACTTTCATACTATAGGTCTCGAGGCCATTACCAAAAGGATCTATAGTATAAATATCATAGGGCCTGATATTTCCTTCTGCCAAATTAGCCCTAACCCCTCCATAGTTTTGAATAGAAAGGTCTGCGCCTGTTTCTTCTAATAAAGCAGTCGTATAAAAACAAGCGGTTTCAGCACGGTCGTGATCATGAGAAGCAGTAGCTAAAGTGGTATAGAATTCAGGCCTATTGTTGTAAGCCGCAATAGTGTTAGCAACGGCCAAATCCTCTGGATGGTCTTCACTCAAATCTATTAAGGTATAGGCTTTATTGACAATTTTACCGTCCGCCACCTGTAACACCAATTTAGTAAGGTATTGCATATGAGCACCAGACTGAATCATTGGAACTGCTCTATACACCTCATTGTACAATTGGTGGCTGTGTCCGCCAACAACCAAATCTACAAAAGATTCACTCCCATTAAAAGACTGGTCTATGAGTTTTCTGTCTGCTTCTTTTCCATAATGAGTCAGGGCTACCACTAAATCTGCCCCCAAAACCTGGGCATTGTTGCGGTATCCTGCCACCACATCAGCACCTTGTTGGAAAGCCAACCCGTCCATGTTTTTGGGATGAGAAAGGGGTAAATCTCCACGAGAACTATTTTCTACTACCCCAATAAAAGCAATGCTAAAACCGTCTTTTTCAATAATAGTATAAGGATCTGGAGTAGCTAAAACACCCCCTGTATTCTGCACATTGGCGCAAATAAAAGGAAATGTTGCCTGTGCTAATCTGCTGTTTAAAACTTCTTGTCCATAATCAAATTCGTGGTTGCCAAGTACAGAAACATCCATGCCTACGGCACCCATAACATCTATGATAGGACTCCCTTTTTCTGGGTGAAAATCTACAATAGGATTGCCTGAAAAAACATCTCCTCCACTGACAAAAAACACCTTATCACTCACCTCTTTAGCCTCATCTATAAAGGGCTTAACTTTAGAAAAACGGTCTATTTTGCCGTGCATGTCATTTAATGCAAACAAGACAACTTCTGTGGTTTCCAGCTCAGGATCTTGAACCGAATTAGGGCTTGGCTCGTTTCCGCAAGACCACATTAAAATAACCAATGGAAGGAATAGGAATTTTTTCATAAGATAAAATTACAATATCCTTTTTAAAAGATCGCTGCAAAAAACAAAAATGCCAAGGGCAAATAAAACAAAAAAGTAAGGGGCTGTCGCAAAGGAGAAAAAACTACGCCCATGAAAGATAGCAGCCAAATTAATGCAAAAAAAACCTCCACGGCAGAAGAGCGGTGGAGGGTAAAGCATTTAGTAGGTAAGTTGTTTGGGTATTATGTCTTGCTTTAATTACCAATTCAATACCGCTAAATTAAACAAGAATACCCTACTAAAAAATACTCTCAATACAATGAGAATACTTTTTTACCTCAAATTAAATACCCATTCTTGGGGGTTTAACCTGGTGCTATTCTGATATAGATAAAATTTCAAGATGGTTTGACCTTCATTATCATTGGAAGCAATTTCACCAAGAGATTGTTTCTCTTGAACAAAATCACCTTTTTTAACCCCTAAAGTTTTTAAATTATAATAGGTGCTAATAAAGTTTCCATGCTTGATTTGCACCCCTAAATTTCCGCCGGGTACTGCCATAATAGCAATGACCTCTCCTTCAAAAATTGCCCTCGCTTGGCTGCCTTTTTCTGTGGCTATGGTCACCCCATTGTTCTGGTGCTTGATCCCTGGATATACTGGATCTGAATAAACACCATAGCCTCTTTTGAGTAGGCCTTTCTCTAGCGGCCAAATAAGTTTCCCTTTGTTGGCTGTAAAATTATTCGCCACCCTTGTTGCTTCTGGGGTAAGTAAAAAACTAGCGCCTCCTTTTACCCCTTTGGCTTTTTTATTCGCAGCAGCGATAGCCGCCTTAATCAATGCTTCAATTCTATTTTCCAAGGCCTTGGCTTCTTTTTGCTTCTTGCGAATGGCTGCAGTGTATTTCCTTTCGTTTTGTCTTATGTCTTGTAATACCTTGGCCTTGTTTTGCTTCTCAGTGAGGAGTTGTTTCTTGGCGGCTGTGTTGGACAACACCAAAGCCTCTTTGACTTTGCGCTGCGCATTTAAAGATTGTATTTTTTCTTCCAGCACCTTTGTTTGAATAGCGATCCCTTCACCCTGTTTTTTTCTATATGTCTGGTACTGCTTTAAATACTGTAGGCGTTTATAGGCCATATAGAAACTCTTGGAGGACAATAAGAACAACAATCTGTTCTCTTGGGCCGTGTGCAAATAAGATTTTTGAATCATTTGCGCGTACTCCTTTTTAAGGTCTGCTAAAGCCTTTTGTTGGTCCTTTACTTCTTTTTGATTGGCATTGATTTGCCTGGTGAGTAAATTGGCTTGTTGGTTGGTGAGTCTAATGAGCTGCTCTCGGACCTTTATTTTTTTATTGGCGGTCTCTAGATCTTCTAAGACTGCGCCCCGTTCTCTCTTCTTCACTGAAAGTAATCGGTTCATGTCTTTGATCTCTTTTTCAAGGGATATTTTTTTAGCCTCTAGTGCTTTTTGATCCTTGGTTTGTCCAAAAGCATTTGGTGCCGTAGAAAAGTAGCACAAAAGCAAAAAGAAAATGATAAAGGGATTCTTGTGACGCATTAAAAGGAATACTATTTTGATATTTAGTCTGTATCTGACTTGAGTGCTAAGGTTTTTAATCCCTTAGGCATCTTAAAGGGAAATGACAAAGCGCGGTTAACGCTAATGTTTTTATAACTAATTCCCACAGTCGTTTCTGTCTTATTGGTCTGTGCAGAGACAGATATTTCGCTGGGCAGCAACAGGCCGTCCATTTCTGTGTAAGAAGGGTATTGAATGCGAAGATTGTTCTGCGAACCCCCTTGGCTTATTTGGGTTTGGGCTACTTTAAAATTCTGAGGGTCTATGTCTACAAAAAGCTTGAACAACGCCAGCGCTTTTTGAGGTTTTAATCGATACGCCTGAGGAGTAGACTCCACATTAAATCGCTGCTTTTTTAGGTCTAAAGCAGCTTCTCCCAATAAAAGCCCTTGGAGCATATTAAAATCTAGAGGGGTTCCTAAAAAATCACTCAGGGCAGCAAAATCTCCTTCAAAAGAGAGGTTGTTTACACTGGAATAAAAAGCTATTTTATTTGGTGTAATGAGCGCTTTTCCCATCCCAAAAAAAACTGAAATCCAAAGGGTTTTGTCTCGTTCCATCCTAAAAGTGGCCGGAATCCCCTGACTGGTGGAACCGCTCTTATAATCAATTTTCATCTTACCGCTTAGGGTTTTAAAATCTCCTGAGGCAGCGTAGTGATTTTTAATGACTGATTTTGCGCTTAAATTTCGGAGGGATCCTGTTTCAGAAGTGGTCGCAAAACTGCCTTTCTTTGCCCCACAAGCCGTAAAAGCAAGTGTTAAAGCGAAGAAGAAAAACCTTTTATACAGAGCGCTATTCCAGGACATGCCTTTTGTTTTTTTGAAGTAATACCATACAAAGATACAATTTTGGTGCCAAGATTACTGCTGTCAGCCACCACCAATTGAAAGACCCCTTATCTAAATGTAATAGGGTACAATAATAGGACCCTCTTTAAAGTAGGGCATTACCCATTGGCAGCTGGTTTATTTAATTCCAGTACTCCCAAACCCTCCAGCACCTCTTTCGCTGTCTTCTAGAGTATCTGTCAGTTCCCATTGGGCTCGCTCGTATTTGGCCAAGACCATTTGCGCAATCCTGTCGCCGTTTTCAATGGTGAAAGGATCTGCAGAAAGGTTGATCAAAATAACCCCCACATCTCCCCTGTAATCTGCATCTATGGTGCCTGGTGCATTCAGGACAGTAATACCGTGTTTGGCTGCCAACCCGCTTCTGGGCCTTACCTGAGCTTCCGTACCAGAAGGAAGGGCTATATGAAGCCCCGTGGGAATTACTTTTCGCTCCATGGGCGCCAATGTAACAGACGCAGATAAGTGGGCCCTTAAATCCATTCCAGCCGCTGCAATAGTTTCGTAAGACGGAAGCGCATGAGCGCTTTTATTGACAATTTTAATCCTCATTGCTTCTTAATTTTTTTAAATTTTTATACTCCAATCCACCTGTTATTAAGATGAATCCTACTAAAAATAGACTACCCAAAATCATTTGACCAGGGAATACATAGAAGGAAAGACCGCCTAAAAGGACTGCTGTACTCAAATAACCCGCTATTTTTCCCAAAGGATAATTTATGGGGTACTTTTTGCGCCCTATCATATAAGAGGCCGCGGCCATAGTCCCATAAGCAGCTAAAGTTGCTATAGCAGACGCATAGTAGCCTATGATTGGAATGCCTATAAAATTGACCACAAGGGTAATCAGGGCGCCACCTATAGAAATATACGCCCCGTAATGGGTTTGATCCGTAACCTTATACCATACAGATAAGTTGTGATAAATACCCAAGAATAAACTGGCTAATAAGATCAGTGGCACTACTTCTATGGCTTCCCAATAGCTTGAATTTCTAATGAATAGTACTTTTATGAGATCTATATACACCAATACCCCTAGAAAAATCACGCTGCCAAAAATCACAAAATACTGTGTAATGACCGCGTAGGCCCGTTGGGGGTTTTTTGATTTGGCATGACTAAAGAAAAAGGGCTCAATACCCATTCTAAATGCCGTGGCAAAAAGAGTCATAAACAAAGCCAATTTATAGCAAGCAGCGTATTTACCCAGTTCACTGGCTGCAACAGATACAGGCAGTAGTTTGGCTAATAAAATCTTGTCAAACACCTCATTAATGGTAAAAGCCACCCCAGCAATCATCACAGGAAGTGCGTAACGAATCATGCGTTTGAACAAGGCAGTGTCAAAACCAAAACGCAGTCCTTTGTACTGACCAGAAAGCCAAATAAAAGTACTGGCAGAGGCTATGGTATTGGCAATAAATATATAGGCAATCTCAAAATTAGGCCTGTAAAAACCCCCCAGCCATTGGCATATGGAGGTGCTGTTTTCAAGGTTTGAGGCTCCGGTCAAAGCGGCATCGGCTCCAAGAGCCAAAGAAGCATTTACAGAAGCATCTATAGGGCCCTCTAAGCCAGACCAAAAGGGCAATCCCACCAAAAACAATATATTGAGGCCTAAATTAAGTCCTACATTGGCTGTTTTTAATAGCGCATACTTCATAGGGCGTCCTTCTGCCCTTAGTTTGGCAAAGGGTATCACCACAAGGGCGTCTAAGCCCATAATAGCAATGGCATAACCTAAGTATTCCAATTTAATGTCTGTGAATGAAGACATAGAAGGCAGCGCCATGGCGGCTATTAAAACAAAAACAAAGGTGGACGCTACAATAGACCAAAGCGAAGTAGACACTACCTTTTGCCTGTCGGGGGCGTTGGTGTAAAACCTAAAAAAAGCGGTTTCCATCCCATAAGCCAAGAGCACATTAAAAAGGGCAAACCAGGAAAAAATAACGGTCACCTCACCAAAACCGGCAGTAGCCAAAATATTTGTATAGAGCGGGAGTAGCAAGAAAGACAACATTCTTGGCAGCACAGTCGCTATTCCATAGACAAAGGTCTGGGCAAATAATTTTTTAAACAAGCTGTGTTCGTTTGGGCCTAATGGCAAATCGTTGGGTTTAAAAATACAAAAACCCCAGCAAGCTGGGGTTTATTTGTGTATTATTTATCGCTAATACCCTGTAAAAAAAGTGTTTAAGACGGGGTAAAAAATTTAATCGTTTAAAGCCTCTGCGCCCCCAACAATCTCTAAGATCTCATTGGTAATAGCTGCCTGACGTGCTTTATTGTACGTTAATTTCAATTGATCTCTAAGGTCTGTAGCGTTGTCCGTAGCCTTGTGCATGGCGGTCATTCTAGCGCCGTGCTCAGAGGCAAAAGAATCTCTTATTCCTTTGAAAAGCTGCGTTTTTAATGCTTTTGGCACCAATTCACTCACAATTTCAGCCTTTCCAGGTTCAAAAATATAATCAGATTCTGCCGCAGCGCCAACCACAGGGACAATCGGCAAAAATTGTTCTGTTGTAACTATTTGTGTTGCTGCGTTTTTAAATTTATTGTAGATCAAAACAATTTTGTCGAACTTCTCCGTAGCAAAATCTTCCATTAAACGGTCTGCAATCTCACTGACGTTAGCGAAAGTAAGGTCCTCGTAAATGGCGCTTTCGTTGGACACCAAAGGAAAATCTTTCCCCAATATGTCTGCAGATTTTTTGCCCACTGCCATCACAGAAACTGCTTTTCCAGCGTAGGCACCTTTGGCTAAGGACTGTGCTTGTTTAATGACGTTGGTGTTAAAAGCACCACAAAGACCACGGTTAGAAGTAATAGCCACCAATAGGATTTTGTCTTCCCCACGAACGGCTGCATACTTGCTTGCGTCTGAACTTTCAATACTACCACTCAAAGACTGTAATAAATCTGTAAGGGTGTCTGAGTAAGGACGCATGGCCGTAATAGCATCTTGTGCTTTTTTTAGCTTTGCCGCAGACACCATCTTCATGGCAGAAGTGATCTGCATGGTAGAAGATACTGAGGCTATTCTATTACGTATTTCTTTTAAGTTTGCCATGTCTGGTTTTCCTTAGTTTGGCTTAGTATTTAGCAGATAATTCCTCACAAACCGCTGCAAGCGTGTCTGTCACCTCATCTGTTAATTTTCCTGCTTTTAATTGGTCTAACACATCCCTGTGTTTCGCATTTAAATACTCAATATAGGCTGTTTCAAAAGCTTTGATTTGGTCTACAGGTACCTTCTTTAAAAGGTTTTTAGATCCTGCATAAATAATCGCTACCTGATCCTCTACAGTGAAAGGGTCATTTTGAGCCTGCTTTAAAATCTCTACGTTTCTACGTCCTTTTTCAATCACGTTTAAAGTAGCCGCATCTAGGTCAGAACCGAATTTAGCAAATGCCTCTAATTCTCTAAACTGCGCCTGGTCCAACTTAAGCGTACCTGCTACTTTTTTCATAGATTTAATCTGAGCGTTACCCCCTACCCTAGATACCGAGATACCTACGTTAATAGCAGGACGAACCCCTTGGTTAAATAAATCTTGCTCCAAAAATATCTGACCATCCGTAATAGAAATTACGTTGGTAGGAATATAGGCAGAAACGTCTCCCGCCTGGGTTTCAATAATTGGCAATGCCGTTAGTGAACCACCTCCTTTAACGATAGGCTTTAAAGAATCTGGCAAATCGTTCATGTCTTTTGCAATGGCGTCATCTGCAATGACCTTAGCCGCACGCTCTAACAATCTTGAGTGCAAGAAGAATACATCTCCAGGGTATGCCTCACGTCCCGGTGGACGTCTTAACAATAAAGACACCTCACGATACGCAACAGCTTGCTTAGAAAGGTCGTCGTATATAATTAAAGCCGGTCTACCGGTGTCTCTGAAATACTCTCCAATAGCAGCGCCCGCAAATGGAGCGTATACTTGCATTGGTGCAGGATCAGACGCATTGGCTGCTACAATAGTAGTGTAAGCCAAAGCCCCTTTATCTTCTAATGTCTGCGCAATGGCAGCTACTGTAGATGCTTTTTGACCAATGGCCACATAGATACAGTACACTGGCTCACCAGCGTCATAAAATTCTTTTTGATTTAAGATGGTGTCAATACAAACCGTAGTCTTACCGGTCTGACGGTCACCAATCACCAATTCACGTTGTCCTCTACCTACTGGAATCATAGCGTCAATGGCTTTAATTCCGGTCTGTAATGGTTCCGTTACTGGCTGACGGAAAATAACCCCTGGTGCCTTACGCTCCAATGGCATTTCGTATACCGTTCCTTCAATAGGACCTTTACCGTCTATGGGTTTTCCCAAGGTGTCTACCACACGTCCTACAATACCTTCTCCTACATTAATAGAAGCAATACGCTCGGTACGTTTAACAGTAGTTCCCTCTCTAATATCTCTAGATGGGCTTAATAATACCACCCCTACATGGTCTTCTTCAAGGTTCAATACAATCCCTTGTACACCCCCGTCGAATTCCACCAATTCTCCATACTGCACATTAGACAAACCGTATACGCGGGCAATACCATCACCTACTTGTAATACAGTGCCCACCTCATTCAAAGAGGCTTGTGCATTAAATCCTGCTAATTGATCTTTTAAAATTGCAGATACTTCTGCGGCTTTTACTCCTGCCATGTCCTAGATATTTGTAAATTCTCTTTCTAACTGCTGCAATTGAGCAGCAACACTTGCGTTGTATTGTAAATCTCCCACTCTAAGGATAAACCCACCTAAAAGGCTTGGGTCTACTAGATTGGTAATGGTCACCTCCTTATTGATTAATTTGGCTACCTTCTCTTTAATTTCTTTTTCTAGGCTTTCGCTTAACGCTACAGCCGAAGTCACTACTGCATTGGCCTTTCCTTGAGCCTGCTCATATAAGTCTGTAAAAGCTACAGCAACCGCCAAGGTAAGTCCCGAGCGTTTGTTGTCTAATAATGCCTTAAAAGTATGGGCAACCAGTGGCTGTACTGCCGTAAATACCGCTTCAAATCCTGCTTGCTTTTGAGTCGCAGTCAATGTAGGGTTGGCTAGAAAAGATTTAAAATCTTCATTGCCTCCAATAATAGTAGCCATCTCTTGCATGTCTGCAGCAACCGCTTCTAAGACATTGGTCTCTTGGGCTTGTTGCAACAAAGCTTTTGCGTAACGAATGGCAGCTCTAGAGTTGGTCATAATGCTAGTTTAATTTCATATCACCGAGGGCGTCAGAAACTAATTTCTGCTGCTTGTCTCCGTTAGATAATTCACTTTTGATTACTTTCTCAGCAATGGCCACAGATAAAGTAGCTACTTGCTTCTTAATGTCTGCC
>Ga0102871_1000791_pt1 | contig 10966 bp, 8 predicted proteins | sample Colrivmet1546C02_FD_78445 | JGI IMG/M metagenome (GOLD analysis project Ga0102871, IMG submission 78445) | Estuarine microbial communities from the Columbia River estuary - metaG 1546C-02 | ecosystem: Environmental > Aquatic > Marine > Intertidal zone > Estuary | place: USA: Columbia River... | reverse complement strand
TTGGTATGAAAGTTATACTGGATTGGGTGGCCAACCACACCTCTCCTGATCATATTTGGATCCAAGAGGGTAAACTTGATTGGTATACACTCGATGCCAACGGGAATGTCCAACCAACCCTAGGTACCGATTGGACTGACGTCGCCGATTTAAATTTCGATAACCGCGATATGCGCCAAGAAATGACTGATTGTATGGTACAATGGGTGGCAGATTTTGATATCGATGGCTATCGTTGCGATGTAGCCGGCTGGGTGCCAATTGATTTTTGGGTCGATACACGTCGCACTTTAGATCAAATTAAGCCTGTATTTATGTTGGCCGAAGCCGAAGGAAATGAGCTTTATAAAGCATTTGAAATGACCTATGGTTGGGAATTGCACCACATCATGAACGATATAGCACAAGGTAAAAAGGATGCGAGTGCAGTCCATGAATTCTTTAGTAAGCCTGCATTGCCGAACAACGGTTTTCAAATGAATTTTACGTCGAATCACGATGAAAATTCATGGAACGGTACCGAAATGGAGCGTTTAGGTCCGGCTATCGAAACATTTGCTGTATTCGCTGCCACCATCGACGGTATGCCGCTGGTCTACAACGGACAAGAAACATCTCTAGACCGCCGCCTGAAGTTTTTTGAGAAGGATCCAATCAACTGGGAAAAAATGGATAAAGTGGATTTTTACCAGACCCTATTGAATCTTCATCAAAACCATCCTGCACTTTCTGTTGCTAAAGGTCAAACGAAGCCCAGATTTCTTTCTAAAGCAACGGACAAAGACCATTTGGTTTATGTCAGAGAAAGAGATGGTCGTCAGGTACTCGTTGTGCTCAATTTGAGTGCTCAGCCCAAAACAATCGCTTTCAACGACGCTGCAACAGCGGGTAAGTTTACTGACCTTTTCACCAAACAAGCCCTTTCTTTCAAACCTGCGCACACCATCAAGTTAGGCCCTTGGGGTTATGCGGTTTATGTTCGTTAATTGCTAATACTTCTTCGCCATGCAAACCAAACCTACACTTTCGTTTTGGCAAATCTGGAACATGAGCTTTGGCTTCATGGGTATCCAATTTGGATTTGCCCTTCAAGGTGGCTATATGTCTCGTATTTTTCAGACCTTAGGGGCTTCACCAGAAGAAATTCCAGGTCTTTGGATTGCAGCACCACTCACCGGACTCATCGTGCAGCCGATCATCGGTTTTCTTTCCGATCGAACTTGGTCTGTGCGTTTTGGTCGTCGTAAGCCATACTTTTTGATAGGTGCGATTTTAAGTTCATTGGCTTTATTTTTTGTTCCTTATTCACCTGCACTATGGATAGCCGCTGGATTTCTCTGGATGCTCGATGCCTCCATCAATATCAGTATGGAGCCTTTTCGAGCACTTGTGGCCGATAAACTTCCGGAATCTCAACGTTCTTATGGTTTCATATTACAGACGCTCATTATAGGGATAGGTACATGGGTGGCTTCGAATTTACCTTGGATGGTTTCCAAGCTAGGTTTTTCTGAGGACACCGCATCAAAAGGAATTCCCATGAACGTTAAGGTTGCTTTCGCGATTGGTGCAATCGTTTTTTTAGGAAGTATTCTGTATACCATTTTTACCACTACAGAGTATCCGCCTTCAGATGAAGAAAGGTTTCAAGAAGAAAAGAAAAATTCCAATTTCATTCAAGATTTTTGGAGTTCCGTTTCCAGCATGTCGTCAACTATGCTCAAATTAGGCCTGATTCAATTCTTCAGTTGGTTTGCTTTTTTTACCATGTGGAGCATGGCCACACCAGCCTTGACATCCCATCTGTATGATTCTCCAGCACCCAGCGAGGCGCTCTCTAAAACAGACCCTGCAGCTTATGATCTCATGAACTCAGCGTATCAAACAGCTGCTGACCTCGTTGGTGCCAATATGGGTGTTTATGGCCTTACCTCTATGCTCTTTGCGCTTGCGCTAACGTTTTACGCGGCCAAATTCAGTGTAAACCGCAAATGGGTTCATCTTTTATCCTTAATAGCGGGTGGTTTTGGATTTATTCTGATGAGCATTATTTCTGGCCCTCAATACCTCTGGTTGTGTTTTGCGCTAATTGGTTTTGCATGGGGTAGTATTTTATCAATGCCATACGCCATGTTGTCAAGTACCGTTGATGAAAGTAAAATGGGCCTCATGATGGGCTTGTTCAATATGTTTATCGTGATTCCTCAAATTATTGCTGCTTTGGGAGGTGTAAACCTACTTTCCAACATATTTGGAGATGGCCCAATTGCACCAATGCTCTTAGCTGGTGCTTCTCTTGTATTAGCAGGCTTACTCAATTTGATTCTTACAGATAAGCAGATCACGCGTGGATAACATGAAAGCTTTTTTATTCGACCTCGACGGCGTCTTGGTCAGTACTGAACACAACCATTTTTTAGCCTGGCAGCGCTGTGCTCATTCATTGGGAATTGAATTCACTGAGAAAGAAAATGAACTTTTAAAAGGGGTGAGCAGGGTAGATTCCCTCAAAAAAATCCTTGAATTAGGTTCAAAAACCATTTCTGATGCTGAGTTTGAGTCCTTGTTAAAAAGCAAGAATGATTTTTATCTTGAATCCATTCAAGCGCTCAATCAAAGCCATTTACTACCGGGAGTTTTGGACTTATTGAATAAAGCGAAAGAACTCGGAATTTTACTAGGAGTGGGTTCTTCAAGTAAGAATGCCAATTTCATCTTGGACAAACTGGCCATCCGTTCTTATTTTCAGGTGGTCATCGACGGCAATGGCGTCAAGGACCCTAAACCTCACCCAGAAGTATTTTTAAATGGCGCCAAAGCACTTTGCCTAAGCCCAAAAGATTGCATGGTATTTGAAGATGCCGCTTCCGGAATTGCAGCTGCCAAGGCAGGTGGTTTCACGGCAGTAGGCGTGGGTAATCCAAACATTAAAGCACAAGCAGATATATATTTGAACGATTTGACTGAATTTAGAGTAGAGCAGTATGCATAATTTATTTGAAATTGATCCTTGGAAGATCATCGAAAGCAAATTTGACCCCAGTAAGCAAAAACAAGCCGAAAGTATCTTCAGTATCGGCAATGGTTCTTTTGGCCAGCGCGCCAATTTTGAAGAAAAATACAGTGGCCCGACTTTACAGGGTAGTTATATCGGCGGCGTTTATTATCCTGACAAAACGCGCGTAGGTTGGTGGAAAAACGGATATCCTGAATACTTTGCCAAAGTACTGAACGCCACCAATTGGATTGGTATCGATATCAGCATTGATGGCGAACAGCTCGATCTTCATGTTCAGCAAGTCAAGTATTTTCACCGCGAGCTCGACATGCAAAATGGTTTACTCAAGCGTACGGTGCGCGTGGTTTTTGCCAGTGGCAAAGAGCTTGAAATCGAGAGCATTCGCTTTTGCTCAATGGCTCGTGAAGAAATCGCGGCTATTTCTTACGCAGTCACCCCACTTAATTTCAGTGGCAATGTCAAATTCACACCTTATCTCGATGGAAAGGTAAGCAATCACGATGCCAACTACGATGAATTCTTTTGGTTAGAAGATTCCCGCAAAGTCGATCTTCAGAAAGGAATGCTTTGCACCCGAACCAAAAAAACGGATTTTTGCGTGGCAACAGCTATGCGCTTTAGTTTTTGGAGAGAGCAAGAACTGCTCACCATTCACCCAAATGTGGCCCAACGCGATTTTTATGTCGAAAATAATTTCGAACATTACCTAGAGCAAGGCATTCGCTTTACGCTGAAGAAATATGTAGCGGTCACCTCCACGATCAACCATTCCGAGTTTGAACTCTCTGCCAAGGCCATCAAGCGCGTCAGAGATGCGTACACCACTGGTTTTGATGCACTTCGCGCCGAGCACGAAGCAGCTTGGGCCGATATCTGGAAAAGCGCGGACATCCAAATTGAAGGAGATGTTGCTTCGCAGCAAGGCATACGCTTTAATATTTTCCATTTGTACCAAACCTACACCGGAAAAAATGCCAAGCTCAATATCGGTCCTAAAGGTTTTACTGGTGAAAAATACGGTGGTGCAACTTATTGGGATACAGAAGCTTACTGCTTGCCTTTTTACCTCAAAACGGCCGACCCGAAAGTAGCACGTCAGCTTTTGGTATATCGCTACAACCACCTCGACCGCGCTATAGAAAACGCCGAAAAACTTGGTTTCAAAGACGGCGCTGCGCTGTATCCAATGGTAACCATGAACGGCGAAGAGTGTCACAACGAGTGGGAAATCACTTTTGAAGAAATCCATCGCAACGGCGCTATTGCCTTTGGCATCTACAATTACGTGCGTCACACGGGTGATAGCGCTTATTTAGAAACCTATGGAATGCCAGTTTTGGCGGGTATCGCACGCTTTTGGGCGCAACGTTTCAATTGGTCAGAGGCCAAGCAAGCATACGTGATGTTAGGTGTTACGGGCCCCAACGAATACGAAAACAATGTCAATAACAATTGGTATACCAACTATATTGCGCGTTGGTGCATTGCCTATTGTTTGGAGGTGAATGCTCAGGTTCAGCAAGCCCTTCCGCAAAAATTAAGCGCGCAAGAGCTCGAGAAATTTGAGCACATTGTAGCCAATGTCTATTTACCCCAACTGGAGGGCACCAATGTCTTTTTGCAACAAGATGGCTTCATGGACAAAGAACAGCTCACGGTTGCCGACATCAGAGTAGCAGAGCGTCCGATCAATCAACATTGGTCCTGGGATCGCATTTTGCGCTCCATCTTTATCAAGCAAGCAGATGTCTTACAAGGACTGTACTTATTCGAAGATCATTTTACGGAAGAAGTAATCCGCGAAAACTTCGATTTTTACGAACCCAAAACCGTTCACGAGTCATCTTTGTCTCCTTGCGTACACGTGATTTTAGCGGCAAAAATCAAGCGTCTAGATAAAGCGCTGGAATTGTACCTTCGAACAAGCCGACTAGACCTCGACGATTACAACCACGAAGCCGATGAGGGCTTGCACATTACTTCAATGGCAGGTACCTGGATGTCTGTTGTAGAAGGCTTGGCGGGCGTTCGTGTGTATGAAAATGGCTTGTCAATAAACCCGCAAATTCCAAAGCCTTGGAGCAGTTATTCCTTTCAAATTCGCTATCAAAATCAACCACTAGCCATAGCGATCAGTCAGCATAAAGTAACAATTACTAACTTAGGTTCAGCGCTGATTTCATGTGAACTAGCAGGTGCCTCCATAGAAATTGAGGTAGGTGCCACGCATGAAGCAGCACTGAAGTAATTCAGGTTGCCATGAAAAAGATTTTATTGTTTTGTTTAGGCTTATTTAGTGCTAAAGCATTAACGGCACAAGTAAATCCGACTAACAGACAAGTTGTTTTGCAAGCCTATTGGTGGGATTACTGGAACACCAACTATCCGAACGGTTGGGCCAACTACCTGACCGAACTCGCGCCACGCTTGGCAGAGCTCGGTGTTGATGCCATTTGGATTCCGCCCACCATCAAAAATTCAGGGACCAATAGCGTTGGGTATTCACCTTTTGACCACTATGACCTCGGTGACAAATTCCAGAAGAACAGCACCAAAACCCGCATGGGTGACAAAGACGAACTTTTGCGTATGGTAGCTGTCATGCATGCCAATGGTATTGATGTCATCCAAGATGTCGTGTTGAATCATGTGAGCAACGCAGGAAGCGCCAATGGTGCGGGTGGCCAAGATCCTTCCGCCATGGACGACGGCCAAAACAACCGCTACAAAAACTTTCGTTACGTGAGCTTTAAGACACCTGCTTCAGCAGAGAGTGCAAGTAATTATTTGGCTCGTGAAGGCCGCTTTTCGAAAAATTGGCAAAATTTTTATCCCAACAATTCGAACTTGTGTTGTACCAACGACATCAATTCACCTTATTGGGGCCCCGATGTATCTTTTGAAAGCAATGCATACGGACTCTCATCTAATGCTTTGTACAATCCACCTCAAGGCACTGACTACATGCGCAGTGGCATGAGAAATTGGCTCATTTGGTACAAAAAGCAAGTAGGTTTTGATGGCTTGCGTTTGGATGCTGTCAAACATTTTCCGACGTATGTGGCCGAGGATGTACTTTGGAACTTGCAATATGGTGCCATGTGGGCAAGCGGTGGCCCAGAATTATTTGCAGTGGGCGAATGGGTAGGCAGTACTGCGCAACTAGACGCTTGGGCCGACGCCGTTCAAAACCGAGCGGGTACTTTTGATTTCAATTTACGTTTTGCGTTATCTGCAATGGTCACCTCTAATGGTAATTATGATTTGAGTCAAATTCCAGCACAGCAACAGCAAAATCGCCAACGCACTGTTCCATTTGTCAACAACCACGATACATTCAGGCCGCAGCTCTCTGCACAAGGCAATTATACCGGTTGGAACGCTGGCTCGGAACTTAGCCCGCACATCGAACCGAACGATGGTCGTAATTCGGCAGCACATGCAATTGTACTGGCTGTGGATGGCGCACCTCAACTATTTTTTGAAGATCTTTTCAATGTGGGCTACAATAGCAACCGCTTTGGTCACCAGCCGACTGATGCTGCGGCACTTCCAATAGACAGCGATGTGGCTAATTTATTGTGGTGCCATCAAAATCTACACTTCAAAGACGGCGCCTATTTTGTGCGCTGGCAAGCGCCAGATGCACTCGTGATCGAACGTGGCTCTAAAGCACTCATCGGTATTACCGATAGTTGGTCTCAGGGTCAGAATCTGACAGGTGTTCAGACCAATTGGCCCGACGGCACGGTTCTAACCGATTATTCAGGAGCCAATACCAATACGACTACAGTTTATGGTGGGGGAAAGGTCAATATCTGGATTCCGCCCTGCGATGGCAGTGCCAATTTGGGGCGTCGTGGCTACTGCGTTTGGGCACCTATCGGTATTGACACCAATTACCAGCGCCCGTCTAAAAATGTGGTTCAGGAATGGGAAATGAACGACGACCTCGGTGATCGCCACGCTAATTCGCTGCAGCAAGGCGGCAAATTGCCCAACAATAGTCTCGAATGCAGGGTAGTGGGCCGCATCTACGCCAAGGCTGGGCAGGAAGTTCAGGTAGAGTGGTACCCGAGTGCGCCTAATTTAGCGCTCACACTGGGTGTACTCGATAAAAACTGTACGCCTTTAGATTCGCTCACGCAGACCGGTAACGGTGTTTTCACTTTTGTACCCACTTACAATGGATGGTATACGATTCGCTTGCGCAATGCAACAGCGACGCAAGCCGGGCAGCATTGTTGGGTCAAAGCTATTTATGAAGCGCCTGCTGTTGTTCAGACCAACGAAGTCAAAAACAAATGTGCTTGTGCCTTTACTGAGCCCGGGATCGGTTTGGAAGAGTTTGCTGATTTAGAGGTAACGGTTTTCCCGAATCCGACAAGTGGACAGTTCAAAATTGCGTTGTCTGAAGGCTTGCGCTTAGAAAATTTGGCCATTATTGATGCACTAGGAAAGTCCAAAGACCTACATTTCGTTTCAGTGAATGACAAAGAATATCAAGTTCAAGTCAATGATTTAGAAAACGGATTGTATTGGCTCAGCATTCAAACCAATCAAGGAAAGGTATTCAAACCAATTGAATTGGCGCCTTGATCAATCTACAGTGAGGTGCCCTTTTGCGTAGGCGTAAAGGCGGTTGCGCTCCGCTACTTCTTTGCGAAAATAGCTTTCTTGTTGTTTGGGGATGTAGCGCTTTTTGTGCTGACCAAGTAAAAGGATATTCCAAATTTTTTTTACCCAATTGTAAGCAGGAAGGTAGTGCTCGTCGATCGGGCTTTTCTCTTCGAGGCTTTGATGAAGATCGAGATGAAGTCCCATTTGCAGCAATTGCGTGCGCACTTGCTCCGAACGCGCATTGAATTTTTGAAGGTGTTCGGGGTCGACTTCCTTGAGTTTGGCAATGCGGTTAGCCTGAAACTCTAGGTCCAGAAAAGCACGCTCTAATTCTTCAATCGTCATCATGATGCTGCAAAAATAGCTTAAATCTTTTCAAAGTAGCCCAAAAATTCGGCGTTGCCATCGCCGCCAAGAATCGGAGAATCGATGTAGCCCTTCCATATCAGTTGATTGCGCAGCGCCATTTGCTTGATGTTTTCGAGAAGAGCGGAGTACTGACTGCTGTCTTTTACAACACCAGCTTTGTTAAGCGCGCCTGGGCCGAGTTCAAATTGTGGTTTAACGAGTAAAATGATTTGAGCGCCTACTTTTAGGAAAGGGATGGTGAAGGGCAGTACTTTTTCTAAAGAAATAAAGGATACATCGACCACCAATCCATCTATTTCTTCTGGAATTAATTTTTCGGTGAGGTCGCGGGCGTGGGTTTTCTCTAAATTGACCACTCTTAGGTCGTTTTTGATTTTGTCGTGGAGTTGTTTTTGCCCGACATCGACGCAATAGGACTTAGCCAAGCCTCGGTCTAGCATTACTTCTGTGAATCCGCCTGTGCTGGCACCTAAATCAATGAAAGTTTGGTCTTTAACCTCGATTTTCCAGTGGTCGAGTGCGGCAATCAATTTAAAGGCGGCTCTTGAAACCCAAGGGATTTCTTCGGCAAGCAATTCAATAACGGCATCTGTGGGCACTTTTTTACCAGGCTTGGAAAATAGCTTTCCATTGACTTTAACGCCGTACTTTTTGATGATTTCCTCAGCGCGCACCCGCGTGCTTACCAAGCCACGTTCGAGGATGATTTTATCGATGCGTTCTTCCATTAGTCTGGATAAATAAAAAGCAATTTTTCGGACCAACCCGCAATTTGTAAATAGGTGGGCGCATCTTTGGTGAACTTGTGACTCAAGGGTCTGACATCAAATTGAACCATACCCGGACCATCCTTTCCTTTTTCCGAAGAGGGAAGCATCATGAGTTTGCAATTTCTGATCGGTGGAAACGACTTAGCCAGCATGCTACTTGCTACAAGTTCTAATTTTTCGATAGGAACCGGGCAGGTATAGTAAATCGTGAGTATTTCGTTTTCGATTTTGACTGAGTCGATTTGAAGTGGAGCTGGCTCTTGTTGGAAAAGCGCATCGTCAATTTGAGCGATTTTAGGCGACATGTGTATGGGAGATTGAATACTGACGCTGTTTTTTGTTGATTTACAAGCAAAGAGGGATAGCGAACAGAGAACGAGTAAGATTGTTTTCATGGATTCTTGTTTGACAAGTATCCTCAAAAGTAATACCATTTGCGCAAAGAGTCCTATTTTTGTAGTCGAATGAAGACCAAAACCCTTAAAAAGAATAAAGTCAATGTGGTGACGCTTGGCTGTTCTAAAAATACCTTTGACTCTGAAGTCCTGATGGCGCAGCTCAAGGCCAATCAGTTTGAGGTCGAGCACGAAGCCCAGCAAGACGATTCCGAGATTGTGATCATCAATACTTGCGGCTTCATTGACAACGCCAAACAAGAGTCTATCGATACCATTCTGCGCTACGCCGAAGCTAAACAAGAAGGTTTGGTCGAAAAAGTATACGTGACAGGTTGCTTATCTGAGCGTTACCGCGATGAGCTCGAGCTCGAAATCCCGGAGGTAGATGCGTATTTTGGGACCCGCGAACTGCCGCGCTTGCTCAAAACACTCAAAGCCGACTACAAACATGAGTTGGTGGGCGAGCGCATCCTCACCACACCCACGCATTACGCTTATTTCAAAATTGCCGAGGGCTGTGACCGCCCTTGTTCTTTTTGTGCCATTCCACTGATGCGCGGTGGGCATACCTCCACGCCTATAGATGATTTGGTTTTGCAAGCCAAAAGTTTGGTTGCCAAAGGCGTGAAAGAAATCATGCTCATCGCCCAAGACCTCACTTATTACGGTCTCGATCTCTACAAAAAACGCGCGCTTTCCGATTTGCTCAAGCGTCTTTCGGATATTGAAGGTCTGGACTGGATCCGCTTGCATTATGCCTACCCATCAGGCTTCCCGATGGATGTACTTGAGGTCATGGCTGAGCGCAGCAATATCTGTAATTACCTCGATATGCCTTTACAGCATGGCTCTACCAAAATACTGCAAGCCATGCGTCGCGGCATCACCCGAGAAAAAACCGAAGAATTGGTAGCAACCATCCGTGCCAAAGTACCTGGCCTCGCTTTGCGCACCACGCTTATTGCTGGCTATCCCGGAGAAACCGAAGCCGATTTTCAAGAGATGTACGACTTTGTGGAGCGCACGCGTTTTGATCGCTTGGGCATCTTTACCTATTCTCATGAAGAAAACACGCATGCCTATCAGTTCAATGATGATGTAGAAGCCGCCATCAAAAAAGAACGCGCCGACGCCATTATGGAATTGCAAAGTGGTATTTCCTACGAACTCAATCAGCTCAAAGTAGGCAAAGAATTCAAAGTCTTATTTGACCGTGCAGAAGGCGACTACTTTATTGGTCGCTCTGAATTTGATTCACCTGAGGTAGACAACGAAGTTTTGGTGAAAAAATCCGAAGGATATGTTCGATTAGGTGATTTTTCGCGTGTATTGATCACCAGTGCAGATCACTACGATCTTTACGGCAAGCTCGTTCTATGATGTTTAAATTCGCAACTTTATTTTTGTTAAGTGCTTTGTTGTTTGCTTGTGGCCGAGAAAACCGTTCCCGCATGGATCAATTCGATCTATTAGAGCAGAGTGCAAAGGCCGAACCCATCAAGCACTTCAATGTAAAATTAAACCGCGATAGCATTCAAATCAGTTACCCTTCTTTTGGTGGTCATCCTTTCTCTAAATTGATGCAGCACTTGCTCAAAAAGGATACTTTGGGAGCTTTTTGTGTAGGGCAGCGCAGTGTGCGCATTCGCTACCAAGTACTTTGGGCCACAGACAAAGTACTCAGCATGAACCAAGAAGTTTGGCTAGATTGCCCGATGTCCGACGGTACGCGAAAAACGGTAGTGAATTATTTATTTACACTTCAAGACCAGCAGATTTCTAAATTGGAA
>Ga0102871_1000774_pt1 | contig 11087 bp, 10 predicted proteins | sample Colrivmet1546C02_FD_78445 | JGI IMG/M metagenome (GOLD analysis project Ga0102871, IMG submission 78445) | Estuarine microbial communities from the Columbia River estuary - metaG 1546C-02 | ecosystem: Environmental > Aquatic > Marine > Intertidal zone > Estuary | place: USA: Columbia River... | reverse complement strand
CCCATATGGCCATGGAGATCACGTTTATCTTTCGTAGACGCTCAACTTTGATGGTGTGGGCAAATTCAATATTGCTGAGTGTAAGAACTGAAAGCAAAAGCGTGATTGAAATGTTGACACTTGCCCCAGCATCGAGCAGCCAAAGTGTGGGAACCACCATGTTCCAAGCAGCGGGAAAACCACGGAAATAATGATCACTCGATTCAATGTTGTTCTGACTAAACCAGAGTGCCGAGGAGCCGATAACAGCGGCGATGGCAATTTTCCCTAGGTTCCCGTGTGTGACTACGCCAAATTGCCACATGAAAGCGGCAGGAACAATGACACAGGTGACATAGTCAATGACCAAATCGAGGATGTAGCCATCAAAACGGGGAACCTCGGAATCAGATAGCCATTTACGGGCGATGGGTCCGTCGATGCCGTCAATGATGAGGGCAACGATCAGCCACACAACAGCACTTGTGGGGGCATTGTCGAGCACTGCGACTAACGCCGCCATACCGGCAAGAATTCCTGTCACGGTCAGAGCATGAATGGAAAGGTCTCCACGAGTTTCTGTCACAAAGGCAGATCCTTTTTTGGGCACGTTCAGACTGTACTGTGTCTCGCACGATGGCTCGTATTACTCAGCAAATGATTTTCGCTCGCCTATGGGTGGCATTGGTCATGCTGTGGGCGGGTTTGCGCATTTTGGCTGTTGAAATATGGCTTGTCGACTATGGGGTCAGCATCTGGTGGTTTGCGCTGATTGAGGTGCTGTCTTCAGTCCTATATGGGGTCAGTTCCGCCCGATTAGTAAAGGAGCTCGCTACTCGACACCGAAAGAATTCCGCAAAGTGGGGATCACTAACGCTCATCGGTTATGTCTTACCCGATACATATTTGTTGAGTGTGGGCAGAGCAATGCCCTTGGCTACATATTTGGTTGTGGTGTCGTTGGCAGTGGCATTTGCTGTGATCGCATTAGTGCGTACTCGCGCATCGGTGATGAAAATAACGCTCGCCGACGTGGGCTGAACTTACTCAGGCGTGTATTGAGGTAAACGCTTCTCTGCAAATGCTTTCCAAGTTTCCGTCGCATCTTGTGAAAACGTCGCCATAATCTGCTGTCGATTCTCTAGGTCGATAGCGGCCTGCATGCCCGGAATCTCAAGTGCGCTCCACATCCCCTCTTTGGTAAGTGCAACCCCGATAGGCGAATTCAACATGATTTCGCGAGCTTTTGAAAACGCACGCTCGAGTAATTGATCGGGTTGCACTGTTTCCAAAATGAGGCCAATTCGCTCTGCTTCTTCTGCCAGGAAAATACGGCCAGTCAACATCAGTTCTTGGGCACGTGCGGCTCCTATGAGTCGAGGAAGCAACCAACTTGTGCCAATGTCGCACGCTGAGAGTCCGATGCGAATGAAAGCAGCATTGAATTTGGCTGCGGTTGATGCGAGGCGAATATCTGAGCCGAGAACGAGGGCAAAGCCTCCGCCCGCTGCAGCGCCGTTCACCGCGGAAATGATGGGCTGTGGAAGAGATCGCATGTGTGGAATGAGTGATGCAATATGTTTCTGAGTGGCAAACCCGGACTCCACTTTCCCGGTGTGTGGCATGCCGGGTGCAACGCCATAACCGGTGAGATCTAAACCAGCACAGAAACCTTTGCCTGCTCCGGTGAGAACAACTACACGGGTTTGCGGGTCAACAGAAACTTCATCTAGAGCATTGTGAAGTGCACTGACGAGTTCAGACGTCATCGCGTTGAGTTTCTCGGGGCGATTCAAAGTGATGAGAGCGATGCCTACTTCGGGGTGGGTGATTTCTACAACAGCCATGGCATATCTTGTCATGTCGCAGTGGTGACGAAACGAAATGTGAGGTTGATACGCGAAGACGTGACCTTTTTGCTGCGTGCGATGCTGTGTTGCCAGCAATGCTGCGACAGGCCACTCATGAGTAAAAGGGAGCCGTGGGGGAGAATGACAGACGTCTTTTCTTTGCTCAGCCGATGACGAAAATCGAATCGACGTTCTGCACCAAATGATACGGAAGCGATCACAGGCTCGGGCCCATTGCACGGCTCGTCATCGGAATGCCAACCCATCGCATCGTTGCCATCGCGGTAGAGATTGGCCAGTGCTGAATTGAAACGGTGTCCTGTTTGCAGCACTAGGGCCTCGCGGACCTTTGCAAGGGTCGGCGTCCACGCATGAGCGGTGCGCTCAACTCCTGAATAGGTGTAGTGAATGTTGTTGTCGGCAATCCAAGCGGAACGCCTGGGTTCGGGAACTTTCTTGCCGAAGAGAACGAGGTGATGTTCTTCCCAAGGCACTTCGCTCATGAGCGCACTAAAGCACTCGTTGGCGTCTAGTGCGCTCAGAAAATGTGGGAACAACTGTGCACTGCCGTCAAATGGCAGTACCTCTAACGAGTCGGAAGGGAATAACGACGTCACGCCGACGTTGAAACTTTTGACTTCTTCGGACGAGGCCGCATTGTTGGCGCAGCATCTTCGTCATGAATATTGAAATATGCATAGACCGCGCCGAGTGCAGTAACAATGACTGATCCGAGAAATGCGGCATGGTAGCCAGACATTGCTGCCACAGGAGCGCTGTTGTCGGGCAAGGCATGGTTCATGCGAGACACAAAAATAGTTGCGAAAATTGCTACACCTAGGGCGGCAGATGTTTGACGCTGTGCGGAAAAGATTGATGATGCACGACCAGTATCGCGTGCCTCAATATTTGAATAGGTTGAAGCCTGCAAGCCAACAAATGAAAAGGATGCTCCACAACCACGAATGAACATCAGTATGCGAATTGTCCACATGCTGGTACCAAGACCAAGAAAGGCAAAAGGCAACGACGCGAGTGTTGCAACAACAAGCCCAAAGGTAACGAGTCGACGTGGTCCCACTGTGTGGTACAGGCGTCCGACAATTTGGCTCATGAGAATGACGCCACAAGCTTGAGGCAGGGTGGTGAGACCCGACTCTAGTGCCGTTGCGTTAAATGGTCCTTGCAGCATTTGAGGCAAGAGAAAGAGAAATGCCGCGAAACTTCCATAAGCCATGGTGTTGGTGATGTTGGCGTTACGAAAAATGCGGTCTTTGTAGAGGCGCAAAGCCAGCATCGGTTCCTTGACCGTCAGTTCTACCTTTACTAGGAGTGCAAAAAGAGCAAGTCCGCCAAGGCCCGTCACGAGTACTGGAGTAGAAAACCATCCGTGAGTTGGTCCTTGTGAGAGGGCGTAGAGAATTCCGGCTAAACCAATTCCCGACAGTACAAAACCGGGAGCGTCGAACTTTCCGGCCTGAGGTTCCTTGTGTTCTTTGAGGAAAATGGCGCCAAAAATAAAACCGAGTACGCCGATGGGCAAATTGACATAGAAAATCCATCGCCATGAGAGGTGGTCAACAATTGCGCCACCGATGATGGGTCCGAGAGCTGGTGCAACAACGGTGGGCACAATCAAAATGGTTGATGCGCGTGCCCGCTCTGCAGGGGGAAACGAGCGGTAGAGCATGGCTGTTCCCACGGGCACGAGCATGCCTCCACCCACACCCTGAAGAAGGCGAAAGACGATGAGTTGGCCAAGGCTGTTCGATTGACCACATAGAGCCGATGCGGCAGTGAATAAAAAGAGTGCAAAAAGGAACGTTTTCTTCGTCCCTACTTTGTCTCCGATCCAGCCAGAAGCGGGAATCCATACTGCGAGCGCGAGGAGATAGCCGATCACGACCCATTCCATTGATGCTGCCGAGGCGCCAAATTCCTCTTCGAGTGTGGGGATCGCCACCTTCATGATGGTGGTGTCCATGATTTCTAGGAACAGACCCAAAACAAAAGTGACGGCAACGATCCATTTGTATTCAAACTTGTCTTGAAGTGCACTCATAAGCCCCCTAGGTCCACCACGCAGACTAGTGACTCACTTGGCTTACTATGACGACGGGGGTTTCATCATGAGCAGTCAAATGAACAATATTCGCTACAACCCGTTTAGCGCTGAGGTATTGGCAGATCCTGCCGCGGCGCATAAAGAACTTCGCGAAAAGTGCCCGGTGCATGCTTTTCGTGAGCATCAACCATTTTTTACATCTTTGAGTAAGCATGAAGATGTCTTGGCCGCATTGAAGAACATTGACGTCTTCTCGTCGCAGTGGGGTCAAGGACCTGGTCGTAAGCCCGCCATTGCGTTGTTTAGTGACCCGCCGAATCACACGAAGTTTCGTCGCCTCGTGAACACTTCATTCACGCCTCGTGCAGCGATGGCGCTTGAGCCAATGATCGTTGCTTTAGTAGAGGAGTTGGTGAGCGTCATGGGTTCGCAGGCAGGCAACAAGGCCGACCTACACGATTTACTTGCAATGCCCCTTCCCGTTATCGTCATTGCTCGCATGCTCGGAGTGCCTGAAGATATGCGCGACACTTTTAAAGAGTGGAGTGATGCGCAATTGCAGGGCATGAACATGGTCGACCCCGAACGTGAAATTGCCGCACGACGTGCAATGAGCGAGTACCTCATCAATGAGGTGAATATTCGTCGAGATCTCATTGCGCAAGGTCGTGAGTTACCGAATGACCTGATTTCGGAATTGACGCAGGCAGCGATGTCGCACGATGACCCGCTCACCGATGCAGAGATGCTTTCCATGTTGGTGCAAATTTTGGTAGGGGGAAATGAAACAACTACTTCTCTCATTACCAACCTGGTGTGGCGCTTGTTGGAAGACCGCTCAAGGTGGAACGCGGTAGTGAACAACCCCGAACTCATCGATGTCGCTATTGAAGAGAGCCTGCGATTCGACCCACCGGTGTTGGGCTTGTATCGCACCACCACGTGTCCGGTCACGATGTCGGAAACAGAAATCCCTAGTGATGAAAAAGTGATGGTGCTCTACGCCTCAGCTAATCGCGACCCCGCAGCGTGGGAAGACCCCGACACATTTCGTCTCGACCGCGACCTCAATCAGTTGCGCCGTCACTTGTCTTTCGGCTTCGGGTTGCACGTGTGCCCAGGAGCTGCGCTGTCGCGAACAGAAACGCGCATTGCATTACGCAAACTCATTGAACAATTCCCGACGCTGGAATTAGATGGTGAGCCAGAGCGTATTGAAACCTTCTTGTTGTGGGGTAAACGCACATTGCCTGTGAAGTGGTGAGGGATAGTTCTTTACCACTGCATATCGGGTGAGTACACGGCGTTTTGGTTGCCCATTGCATTTCCGGCGTCGGCAATGAGCAGCTGTCCGGTCAGCGACCTTGCAGCAGGGGAGCACAAGAACAAGATGTGTGCCGCTGTTTCTTCAGGGCTTTGCAAGCGCTGAATTGGCGTGTCGCGAATAATGCGCTTGGTGTACTCCGCAACATCGGGTGAAATGTTGGCCACTTCTTCTTCGCGGAAACCTTGAGTATCGACTGGCCCAGGAGCGAGAGCATTCACAGTCACACCACGATGTGCGAGGTAGAGCGCTGTTGTCTTTGTCATATTCACTACGCCCGCGCGGGCTGCGCCAGAGTGTAAAAAGAGTGGTGCGCCGCGGTCGCCCACTTGGTTGTGCACCACGTTGACAATGGACCCGTCACCGGCGGCAATGAGGTCGGGGACAAAGCGACTGAGCATGTTCCATGTTCCATGCAAGTTGAGGTCAACAACGGCGCGAAAACCCCGGTCGGAAATCTCTGAAGGGCGGGCAGGGAATTGCCCACCAGCATTGTTGATGAGGAAATCGAGTTTGGTAAATGAGCCCATCACCATGTCGCGCAACGATTCCACGCTTTCCGTATTGCGAATGTCGCATACCTGGGAAATGCAGCGCACGCCGAGTGCTTCGATGTCGCCATGTGTTTTGGCCAAGTTGTCGGCATCGCGAGCAGCTAGGGCTACGTCGGCACCCAATTGTGCAAAGCCGAGTGCGGTTGCGCGGCCGATGCCACGACCACCGCCTGTTACAAGAACAGTGCGACCTCGAAAGAGGCCCGGGGCAAAAGTTTCCGCTGCGGTGTTGGGGGTGCTTGTCATTCCAACGAGAGTAGCGAACTACCATCGGGTCTATGCGAGCGGTGATCTGTAAAGAGTTAGGTCCATTGGAAAATTTGTCTGTCGAAGAGGTTCCTTCGGCGCCATTGCTGAGTGGGTACGTCCGTTTACGTGTTCTGGCAAGTGGTGTCAATTATGTAGATGGTCTTCTCATTCAGGGTAAATACCAAATCAAACCGCCAACCCCTTTTGTTCCAGGAATGGAAGTTGTCGGTGAAGTGGTGGAGTGTTTTGAAGATGTTTCCTCCGCGCTCCTGGGGAAACGCGTTCTGGCAAACGTAGGTTTTGGTGGTTTTGCAACAGAGGCAGTGGTGCGGGCCGATCGTGTCATCACCATTCCCGACACGTTGACAACTGGTCAGGCCGCAAGCTTTTTACAGAGTTACCTCACCGGTTGGTTCGCGCTCACCCGGCGGGCTCACATCAGCGTCCAGTCACCTGGAAAAGAGCAGTGGATGTTGGTGCTGGGCGCAGGAGGCGGTGTGGGCCTTGCCGCAGTCGATATTGGCGTTGCACTAGGTCTCAAGGTCATTGCGGCGGCATCCTCTGAAGATAAACGAGAATTGGCACGTGCACGAGGCGCTGTTGCTGTCATCGATTCCGCCAATGAAGATGTGAAGGAGCGGGCGAAAGAAATATCTGGGGGCGGAGTAGATATTTTGTACGACCCAGTAGGTGGCGCTTTAGGTGAAACGTGCTTGCGTGCTTTGGGCGAAGATGGCCAATACCTGGTCATCGGATTCGTCGGTGGAATTCCTCAGTTGCCCGCAAACCAGGTCCTCCTGCGCAATCGCAGGGTCATTGGAGTCGATTGGGGAGCATGGGCCGGTCGCAACCCAGAAGGTAATGCACAGTTACTTGATGAGGTGTTGGCAAAAATTGCGGCAAAACAGCTCAGTCCAGTTGAACCACAGGTGTATTTGTTGAGCGAAGCAGCCAAGGCGCTTGCCGATCTTGAGCATCGTCGTGTGGCGGGCAAAGTGGTACTCGTTGCCGACGAAGCGAAATAGGTAGTCTGAGTGAATGGCTACTCTTAAACCTTTCAAATTCGGCGCAAAAGCAAAGACCGCAGGTAGCGGTAAAGAATGGGCAGACATTGCCAAGCAAGCTGAAGACCTTGGTTACGTCTCCTTGCAAATGGACGACCATTACACCAAGCAGTTTGCTCCGGTACCTGCTCTTATGGCGGCTGCTGCAGCAACTAAAACACTTCAGGTAGGAACACTCGTTGCAGGAAACGACTTCCGCAATCCAGTGGTGTTCGCAAAAGAAGCAGCAACTATCGATCTCTTGTCTGACGGCCGCTTCATGATGGGTTTGGGTGCCGGTTGGATGAAAGAGGACTACACCATTACCGGTATTACTCAAGACGATGCACTCACTCGCATTGAGCGTCTTGAAGAAGCAATCACCGTGATGCGTGGCTTGTGGGGCGCGGGGCCATTCTCACATGAAGGTCGTTTTTATAGTGTTTCGGAAATTGATGCTCAACCAAAGCCAATTTCGAACATCCCCATCACTGTTGGTGGTGGCGGACCAAAGTTGCTTGCTATGGCAGCACGTAAAGCCGATGTGGTCGGAATCAACCCGAAAATTGTTGGACGTTCCATTAACCCTCGTTCGATGGCTACTGCAGCAGCAGATGTTGTTGACGAGAAAATTGGTTATGTGAAGGCAGCAGCAGGCGATCGCTTCGACCAGTTGGAACTGCAGTTGCAGGTATTCGCCACAGTTGTTACCGACGACCCCATGGCAGTTGCAGAGAAAATGGCGCCAATGTTCGGCTTGCCGCCAGAGGTTGTATTGCAAGCGCCGTACTTCCAAATTGGAAGCGTGCAGCAAATCATCGACAACATCACTATGTTGCGTGAGCGCTGGGGCATTACTTACATTGCCTTCCAGCAAGACGCAACAGCAGCTATGGCTCCTGTCGTTGCTGCGCTCGCTGGCAAATAGAACCTGACGCCAGAGTTGTGAACGCCGTGCCGCCGTCTGTTGTTGCATCGCGACTGCAGCCCTTTGGAACCACCATCTTCGCCGAGATGTCTGCACTTGCTGCAGAACTCGGCGCAATCAACTTAGGTCAAGGCTTTCCCGACTCCGATGGGCCGCGGGAAGTTCTTGATGTTGCTATTGAATCCATCAATGGTGGACTCAACCAGTACCCGCCAGGAATGGGAATGCAGGTGTTGCGTGAGGCCATTGCTCAGCATCAGCAACGGTTTTACGGGGTGTCTTACAATTGCGATACTGAAGTTCTGGTGACAGCAGGCGCAACAGAAGCAATAGCGGGAGCATTGCTCGGATTGTTAGAGCCTGGCGACGAAGTGATTGTGTTTGAGCCGATGTACGACAGTTACCAGGCGTGTATTGCAATGGCTGGAGCGGTTTCAGTTCCTATTCTGCTCGAACCACCTATGTATCGACCCAACATGGATGCTTTTGAAGCTGCTATCACGACTCGCACGAAGATTTTGCTCATCAACTCGCCTCATAACCCCACAGGTATGTTGCTGACGCGAGAAGAGCAAGAACACATTGTGCGCATCGCAGAACAACACAATCTCATTATTATTTCCGATGAGGTGTACGAACATCTGGTTTTTGATGGGCAAAGGCATGTATCAATTGCCGAGATCCCGCAAGCACGTAATCGTTCAATTGTTATTTCTAGTGGCGGAAAAACATTTCATACCACTGGTTGGAAAGTGGGTTGGGCAGTGGGCCCTGCACATCTCATTGCCGCAGTTCGTTCTGCTAAACAATTCCTCACCTATGTAAACGCGGCACCATTCCAGCCGGCAATTGCTCGTGGTCTCTTAATGCCAGATGAGTATTTCACGCAACTTGCAAAAAATTTAGAAGATCGTCGTAATCAGTTGTGCGATGTTCTTTCAGAGTCAGGGTTCCAATACTTTCGCCCGCAAGCAACTTATTTTGTAACGGCAGACATCCGGTCTATGCAGGCGAATGGAGATGGCCGCGAGTTTTGTCAGCGACTTGCCCATGAGGCTGGAGTTGTTGCGATACCCAATGTGGTCTTTTATACGCCGCAAAACGCCCATAGTGGACGGCACTTAGTGCGGTTCGCGTTCTGTAAGCAGGAAAAAGTCATTGCACAAGCAGCACAACGTTTGCGAAACTGGGCGCAATGAAAATTGCGGCAATTCAGCACGACATTCAATGGCTCAATCGCGATGCCAATTTTGCTCATCTTGAAACGCTCATCGCTTCGGCTGCACAGGGTGAGGCGCGCCTGGTTGTATTGAGTGAAATGTTTTCTACCGGTTTCGCAATGGGTGAAAAATGGGTGAATGAATTACCGGAACCGTTTAATGGCCCAAGCTCGCAGTTCTTGCAGCGAATGGCGCAGAAATACAACATGTGGTTGTGCGGAACGTGCGCAGAACTGCCAGAAACTGGCGACGCTTTGCCGGGAAATACTTTCATTGTCTCGTCACCAGACGGTGTGTTGACGCGCTATGTAAAGATCCATCCGTTTTCCTATAGCGGAGAAGACAAATGGTTTCGTGCAGGTTCGGAAGTGGTGACGCTCGAAATTGAGGGAACGCGTGTTGCGCTCTTTGTGTGTTACGACCTGCGATTTGTTGAAGAGTTTTGGAATTGTGCAGAGCACACCGACGTCTACCTCGTTCCAGCGAATTGGCCCGAGACTCGTCGTGAACACTGGCTGTCGTTATTGCAGGCGCGCGCAATTGAAAACCAGTCCTATGTGGTGGGTGTGAACCGTGTCGGCGCTGGTGGTTCCTTGATCTACTCAGGCGACAGTCGTATCTTTGGTCCACTCGGTGAAACGCTCGCGGCAGGTAGTTCCACAGAAGAGATTCTGTTTGCAGACGTTTCGCCAGAGCACGTAGCGACAACTCGATTGAACTTTCCCTTTATGAAAGATCGTTAATCAGAGTACTTTGGCCACTGCGAAAATTTCTCTAAAGAAATCACCGTATTGCGCATTTGCTCTGGGGCTACCGGATGCGAAATGAGATATCCCTGAGCCTTTGCGCAGTGCAAGTCGATAAGGGCTTCTAACTGGCGGGCTGTCTCTACGCCTTCTGCAACGGTGTCGAGCCCGAGGGCGTCGCTCATCGCCAAGATGGTTTTCACGAGGGAGCGCGCACTGACGTCATCGGCAATTCCGCTAATGAATGACCTGTCGATCTTGAGGCGTTGGATGGGGAAGCTCTGGAGAAGCGACAGCGACGAATAACCAGTACCAAAATCATCAATGGCAATGCGTACGCCAAGGGTATTGAGGCGTCGCAAGGCGGCAAGAGCCTGCTCGGGCTCGGTAATCATGATGCTCTCAGTCATTTCGAGCCACAACTGTTGCGGTTGAACACGTGTGCGCGACAGAGCTTCACTTACTACCGAGACGAATTGAGGATCATGTAGTTGTCGAGGCGACACATTGACAGACATTGAAGCTGTTTCCGGGCAAATGCCCGCATCAATCCAAGTACGTAAGTGTGTGAGTGCTTCAATGAGCGCCCAAGCACCTATGGGTACGATGATTCCAGTTTCCTCTGCAATGGGGATGAATTGAGCAGGAGAGCTAGTTGAGCCGTCTTCGCGCTCCCAGCGCATGAGTGCTTCAAAACCAAGTACATCACCGAGTTGTAGGTCGATAATGGGTTGATACACCAGCGTGAGTTCTTGTCGCTCAAGGGCGCGGTACAGCGCGGTTTCTAGTGTGAGGCGTTGTGTGGCTCGTTCCAGCATTGATGCGTCGAACAATGCAATGCAGTTGCGTCCTGCATCTTTTGCGCGGTACATCGCGGCATCGGCGTGTCGAAGAAGTTCTTCTGGCGAAGGAGAGTCAGTTGCCGGCGAGCACGCCACGCCAATGCTTGCGGAGACGAAAACATCGCCTTGTCGTAGGGCGAGAGGTTCACGAAAGCATTCCAGAATTCGTTCGGCGGTCTTCATGGCTTCAATGTCACTCACGCTGTCGGGCTCAAGTACCACAAACTCATCGCCACTAATGCGGCCAACGATTGCGGAGAGAGGCACTGCGTTCGTGAGACGTTGGG
>Ga0102871_1000741_pt1 | contig 11371 bp, 9 predicted proteins | sample Colrivmet1546C02_FD_78445 | JGI IMG/M metagenome (GOLD analysis project Ga0102871, IMG submission 78445) | Estuarine microbial communities from the Columbia River estuary - metaG 1546C-02 | ecosystem: Environmental > Aquatic > Marine > Intertidal zone > Estuary | place: USA: Columbia River... | reverse complement strand
TGTCGCTAAGATGAAAGCTCTTGCAGTACAGTACAAAGGTGGTGATCAATCTGTTATACCGAAGTTAAAGGCTATGACGATTGAGAAAAAGAAATTAGAAGCTGAATTAGATGCTAAAGTTGCCGGAACAGGAGCAGATCAAGAATTGGATACTTCTGTAAATGAAGCGGAAAAAGCTGAGAAAGATTTTGATAAAGATGGTAAGAAAGAATCTCCTGAAGCAGAATATAAAGGAGTAAAAGATAGAGCAATTAAAAAAGCTACTGGTAAAACAGTTGCTAAAAAAGCTCCTATAAAGAAAGAAGCAGTTAAGGCTAAGAAAGATTTTGATAAAGATGGTGATGTAGAATCTCCAGAAGCAGAATACAAAGGAGTAAAAGATAAGGCTATTAAGAAAGCTGTATTAAAAGAAGATTGGGGTTCATCAGACCAAGGAGTAATGAATAGAGCTATTCATAAAGACTTAGGAGAACCAGAAAATATGCCAATGCCTTTTGATAGTGCATTTGAATCTGCAGTAGAAGAAGCAGTTGATTTTTATTGGAACGAGTGGGAAGAATATCAATCAGATAGAGATGGTTTAATTGACCATGCTAAAAAAGCTTATTACAGAAGATACTTCCCGGAGAAATTTGCAGGATTCCAAAAGATGTTTAGCGAAGGAGCGGTACAATCTATTGCAGATTTAGAAGCAATAGCTAACGATACTTCAAAGATGCCAGCAGAAAGAGATGCAGCTAGAAATAAGATGTATGATTTAAAGAAACCTAGCCGTGGAACAAAACTAGCAGAAGCACCAGAAGGTACGTATTACATTAAAGTAGCTGTTAGAGATGCAAAAAGAGCATTAGAAATTATTAAAGATAACCCTGCTTACAGTAAAGCAGTAGATATAAACGGATCAGACACGTATTATTTTACTAACCCAGAACTTGCATACGACTTAGAGATGGACTTTGGTACTCAAAACATCGAAGTAATTGATAGTAATATTGATATGAACGAAGCAGTAGTTAACGAAGGTCAATTTTCATGGTTTACTCAAGATTCAAATCAGCAGATCGGCTCTGAAAAAGAGAATACGTTACGAGTTGTTTACATGATTGACGATAAGGGTAAAAAGTACGCAGAAAGTAACTACGAAGGATACGGAGAATTTGGGGGAATGGACTATTATGAATTACTAGATGTAATGAACGGAGGTTCAGGAGATAGATCACATGGTATATCCATTGCATTTAACGAAGATCCAACTCATACAGAACCGGTTAAATTCCCGGCATTAGTTACCGATCCAAACTTTAACTGGCAAGCACACGATTTTACAAAAGAGCCTAAAAATGACCCTAACCAGAGTTGGTATACAGGTGATAGAGAAGAAGATTATGATGACGAAGACGAATACGAGAACAACGAAGGAAAGCACGAAACAGAATTAGTACAAGACCCTACATCTAAAGAGTTTACTCGTAAGATGAAGATGACACCTAAAGATATGGCAACAATCGAAAAGGTTCAAGGGATGATGGCTAAGGAAAAGAGCTTAAAGAAAGAAGAAGAAGATTATGCTCAAAATGATACTGCAGTTGATATAACAGGTAAAGCATACAGTATTGGAGATATTATAGAATTTAGAGGACATAAATTTGAGTGTCAAATTGGACAAAGAGGTATAGTAGTATTACAAAAAGTAGATGACGAATTAAATCCACTACCTCAATTCTTTGAAGGCGGTACACCACAATTTTCTACAATTTTAAAAAATGCTAAAATAGTAAGCCGTGGAATGGGAATATCGGAAGGAGGAGTTAATCCTGAAGGAGATGCAATGGTATTAAACTTTATAAAGAGACTATCTAAGATCTGGGATATACCAATGGCACATGCAGTTAATTTCATAAACGCTTCTATTAAGCGTCAAGGATATTAAAAAATAAACAATGAAAAAGGAATTATTTGATATGTTAATGACATCTGCCATTGCAGAAAAATCAAAAGCATTATTGACTTTGAATTTGCTCTCTGAACATCCAGTAGGTATTGGAGATCATTCCACAGGTGATTATTATAAAAATGCAGAAGAAGCATTAACTATGTTAGTTGATGCTAATGATAAAATTGAAGCTCTTGAAAAATTCTTCAAATAATAATAAGATAATGAATAAAGCTGAATTTAGAGAACTTATTGAAGAAATTTATTTCGAAGTATTAACTGAAAAGAAAGCCACACACTGTGGTAGATGCGGTCATACTCATGTTAAAGGAACACCTTGTCCAAGACCTTTTAAAGAAGGATTATCACCTCATGGTGACGATGCTTATATTAATAAAGTTGGATCTGAAAAAAACGAATCTCATTTTAAAATAGGTGACAAAGTAAAAATGTCTCATGGCGGAACCGGAGTTGTAAAATCTTTAGATAAAGAACACGGTGCTGATGATGAAAAGTATTACGGTATTGAATTACCGAGCGGTAAAATACATAAACATTCACCAAACGAATTACAAAAGTTAGACGAGAACGAAGGCAAATACTATGTAACCTACAATAAAGGTAGAGGTCAGGGTAAGGGGTTGGAAAAAGAATTTGATAAAAAAACATTTAGTTCAACTGATAAACCAAAAGTATTTAATTCATATAATGATGCAAAGAAATACGCTGAGGAAATGGAAAAGATGTTTAAACACTCAATAGGTGGGGGAACTTCATATTGGGTATCGGATGAAGAGATGAATAGAGTAGAAGAATCAGTAAACGAAGAAGAAGGTAACACAGTAAAACCAAAAGACCTACCTAAAGATTTTATAAAATCAATAGAAGATAAATTCGGTCCTATAAAAGATGAAGACTTTTTTAATAAAGACTTATCTACATATTTTAAAACAGATCTTGTAAACCAAGAGACTGGAGGAGTTGGACATAAGATAATTCAATTACCTAGTTTTGAAAATTTATTCCGTAATTTATCATCTGCAGTTGATTCAACAAAAGAGTTAATGCACATTGATGATATTCGTAAAGATGAAAAAGCAAGACAAGTATTTGAAGTTGTAAGTAAAACTTTTAATGCTCTTCGTCATTTCTTAAGAACTGAATACCCAGGTCAATATGCTATGATGAAACAAAGACGTTCAGTGAACGAAGATAAGTCATTAGCAGAATTAATCAAAGAAGAAGATCCAAAAGAAGAACCAGCAAAGAAGCCTGAAGTAAAGACAGACGAAAAGCCTCTAGAAAAAGCAGGTGAAGAGACTGTACTAGAAACAGCAACAGAAAAGATGTTAGGTAAGTTTCCTAGTCTTAAACAAGCTGTAGAATCTCTACTTACTAATCAATACGGAGAATTCGTAGAAGAAATTTTATGGGTAGCACCTCGTCCTTCTACATTTAGAGTTGAGTTGAAGAACAAACAGAACTTTATCTTAAAATGGACTGGAAAAGGCTTTGAAGCACAGATTCAAGGTAAACGCTACTACATTAATAAATTAGCAGACTTCGAACAAGCATTAGATAAATTAAACGAATTGCTTAAATACGGACCTAACACAGGCGGTGAGCCAGGTGAAGGTGGAGAAGATGCTGGAGACAGCGGATCATCAGGTAGCACTAGTGGAGGAGACTTCCCAGGCGCTGATGCATCAGGTGGTGAAGAAGAAGAACCAGCACCGGAAGGAGAAGCAGGAGCAGAAGGCGGAGCAGATTTAGGAGGAGAAGACGTAGAATTTCAAGAACCAGCAGAAGATCCGAAATAAATGAATTTAGTAGAAAAAACAATACTAGAATGGTCGTACAGATGTGAGAAAGGGTATCCTGATTTAAGTAATGAAAAGGATATGGATCTATTTGAATCCTTATTTGGATTTAGATTAGACGAAGGTGTCTTAAAATGGAACGACTTTAGTGATGCAAGTAGAAAGTATTCTCGACTACAAGTTATAGATAATAAGATAGAAAATAGAGCACCGTTTGAATTTAAAGATAGCAGCCAAAGTATTTTAACATACGCTGACGATTCTTACGCAGCACTATTTCATTCAATGGAAGTAGAGGCAATTAAAAAAATTGGAGGTACTAGAATAAATGAATTTCCTTTTTTTAAAGACGAAGAAGGAAATGATGTAAGTTTTAGCGCATTAAAGAAGACTAGAGAATTCGGGGGTACCGGCGGGAGTAAAATAGCTACAACAGAAAGACAAGAGCATGGAATAATAGATGCTATAAACGCAGTACCGGGAGTCAAAACTCTAAAAGGTACAAATAATATAGAAATTAACGGAGTTCAGACTGCAGTTAAAGTAGACGGCTTGAATGAGTTTGGAAGCGAACCTTATGCAGATGTTATCTTGAAAGTAAAAGGACAAGATATAAAAGTATCAGCTAAAGGAAACGAAGCACCTACCTTAGCGGGTGGTGGAATTAAAGGTATGACAGCTATGGCCATAACTAACCCAGAAATTAGAGAATGGTTAACAGATTTTTATGAAGATGCTTACGAGTTCTACCAAGATAGAGTTGAAGCAAATAACTTAGACGGAGTTAATTTAACAGGTAACAAACTTATTCCTGATGTTTCGAGAAAAGTACCAAAAGAGTTAATAAAAACAATTGTACAGGGCACTATTCCGATGGGAGGACCTATTGAGTACTACTACAAGGGAGACATGGAAGTTAAATTTGAAATAGAAGGTAACACAGTTAATTTTAAAAATGGAAAGTTTATACCTATTGATACTTTTATAGAAGAACATAGTAGTAGTTTTTATGCTCACATAAGAAAAAGAGACGGAGATTTCTTTTTTACAAACTCTCAACAAGATATAAACGGCATTATACTACGTCGTATATTTACGAAAAAAGAAGGAAGTAACTCAACTCAATCTAGATTCGGAACTTTAGATAAGATTCGCGGGATTGAGATATAATTAATTAGTTATGTCGCAAGATATTAGAAATATAATAGCACAAGAATATTTAAAATGTGCTAAAGATCCAGGGTACTTCATGAAGAAGTATTGCTATATTCAACACCCGACAAGGGGTAGAATTCTCTTTAATTTATACCCATTTCAAGAGAAAGTACTACATTTATTTAGAGATAATCAATTTCTTATTACATTAAAGTCTAGACAGCTTGGTATATCTACCTTAGCGGCTGGTTACTCGTTATGGTTGATGGTCTTCCATAAAGATAAGAACGTACTAGCCTTAGCAACTACACAAGCAACAGCAAGAAACCTGGTTTCTAAAGTACAATTCATGTATGAACAGTTACCCAAGTGGTTACGTCTACATGCAGTAGAGAAGAACAAACTCTCACTGAGGCTGAAGAACGGTTCAAAGATACAAGCAAAGTCAAGTAATTCTGATTCTGCTCGTTCTGAAGCAGTATCACTACTATTAATAGATGAAGCCGCCTTTATTGATAACATTGAGGAAACCTTTACTGCTGCACAACAAACGTTAGCAACCGGTGGTCAATGTATGGCTCTATCAACTCCTAACGGTATCGGTAACTGGTTTCACTCTACCTATGTAAAAGCAGAAGTAGCTGAAAATTCCTTTGTACCTATTAAATTACCATGGACAGTCCATCCTGAAAGAAATCAGGTTTGGAGAGACATGCAAGATAGAGATTTAGGACCTCGAATGGCAGCACAGGAATGTGACTGTGACTTCCTATCATCAGGAGAAACCGTATTTGAACCAGAAGATTTACAATTTTATGAAGAAACTTATCAAAAAGATCCAGCAGAAAAAAGAGGAGTTGATGGCAATTTATGGGTTTGGGAAAGTCCTGATTATACAAAATCTTATATGGTTACAGCCGACGTATCTAGAGGTGACTCTACTGACTTTTCTACGTTTCACGTAATGGATATAGAAAGTTGCGTTCAGGTAGCAGAGTACAAAGGGAAGTTATCCCCGAAGGAATTCGGTAACGTCTTGGTAGGAATCGCTTCTGAATACAATGATGCGCTTCTAGTAGTAGAAAACGCAAATATAGGGTGGTCTACCATAGAACAGATATTAGAAAGAGAATATAAGAATATGTACTACAGTTCAACCTCTAACCAAGATACAGTTGAATCGTATATGTCGAAATATGAAAGAGAGAAACTCGTTCCCGGCTTTACAATGTCAATGAAAACGCGTCCATTAGTGGTTGCAAAGATGATGGAGTATATTAGAGAGAAAGCAGTTACTGTTCAATCTAAAAGGTTACTACTTGAGATGAGAGTATTTGTATGGAAGAACGGAAAAGCCCAAGCACAGATAAATTATAATGATGATTTAGTGATGGCCTTCGCAACCTCACTATACGTAAGGGATACCGCATTGAGACTAAGACAGCAAGGTCTTGACTTAGCTAGAGCACAACTTTCCTCTTTCTCAAATCTTAATGCAAAAAACCAAGCTGTTATATCAACAGTTGGTTCCTACCAAAATAATCCGTATCTTATAGATATGGGTGGCCAGCAGAAGGAAGATATAAGCTGGTTATTTTAAACGAATCTATTTATAACTAAAGACATTTTAATTAAATGGCAGATAAAGGCTTATTTAGTAGACTACAGAGACTCTTCGCAACAGACATACTTATACGTAACGTAGGTGGTGATGAGTTAAAAGTAATCGATCCTAATCAAATACAAACAACCGGTAAATACCAGACTAACTCTCTTATAGATAGGTTTAGTAGATTATATGTCTATAATAATAGAAATATATTTAACCCGAATTTAAACTTTCAAACTCTAAGAATACAGTTATACTCTGACTATGAAGCTATGGATACAGATCCTATTTTAGCTTCTGCATTAGATATTATAGCCGATGAAGCAACAGTAAAAAACGATTTTGGTGAAGTTTTAGCTATTAGGTCTTCTGACGAAAATATACAACGAGTTTTATATAATTTATTTTACGATATACTTAATATCGAATTTAACCTATGGTCATGGACTCGTAACATGGTCAAGTACGGAGACTTCTTTTTAAAGTTAGAGATTGCAGACGGTTTAGGGGTATACAATGTACTACCTTATACGGTTTACCATATTTCACGACATGAAGGAGAAGATCATGAAAATCCGACTAAAGTAACTTTTCAGATCGACTTAGATGGTTTAGCTACTTCACAAAGTCCTAACTATACTCCTAATACAAATAAGAAAGTAATTAAGTTAGACAATTACGAAATGGCCCACTTTAGGTTAATTTCAGATACTAACTACTTACCTTATGGACGTTCTTATTTAGAACCAGCTCGTAAGATCTTTAAACAGTTAACTTTAATGGAAGATGCGATGTTAATTCACCGTATCATGAGAGCTCCAGAAAAGAGAATGTTCTACATTAACGTAGGTCAGATACCACCAGCAGAGGTTGAACAGTTTATGCAAAAGACTATCAACACTATGAAAAAGACTCCTTACATGGGTCAAGATGGTCAGTATAACTTACGATTTAATCTACAAAATATGATGGAAGATTACTACCTACCTGTAAGGGGAGGTGATACTTCTACTCGTATTGAAACTACAAAAGGTTTAGAATACGACGGAACAAACGACGTTGTTTACTTAAGAGATAAATTATTTGCTGCATTAAAGATACCTAAAGCTTACTTTGGATATGAAGGAGAGTTAAACGGTAAAGCAACTTTAGCAGCAGAAGATATTCGTTTTGCTAGAACAGTAGAGAGAGTGCAAAAGATTATGGAATCTGAGTTAACAAAGATTGCATTAGTCCATTTATATGCTCAAGGCTTTACCGGTGAATCGTTAGTTAACTTTGAAATTAAATTAACAAATCCTTCTATTGTTTACGAACAAGAAAGAGTTGCTTTAATGAAAGAGAAGATTGACTTAGCAGCTCAGATGATAGATACTAAATTATTCTCAACAGATTATATTTACGATAATATCTTCCACTTATCAGAAGATAAGTACAATGAGATGCGAGAGTTAATTAGAGAAGATTTCAAGAGAAACTTTAGATTAGCTCAGATAGAAGGAGAAGGAAACGATCCTGCACAATCAGGAAGATCTTACGGTACACCACATGACCTAGCGTCAATGTACGGTAGAAGATCAACTGCTACAGATAGACTTTCAGGAGGAGGGCCAGGCTCAGTACCACCAGGGTACGAAGATCATCCAGCTCCACCAAAAGGATTAACTGACCCAGGAGAAGAGGGTGGACGTCCTAGAACAAATATGTCAATGTATCATACCAATGACAATCCATTAGGAGGAAGAGATCCATTAGGGAGCCAAGGAATGAAAGGCGGTTATCCAAGCGATAACGAGAACGTAATGGAAGGGTTAAATACAAAAGCTGTTTACCATCGAAATAAAGAAGTACTTAAAGAAATGGTCTTTAATACTCAGAAGAAAGATGAATCAAATCTACTAAAGGAAGACAATATTAGAGATTTAGGTGAATAAAGCATATTTATAATAGGAAACCTATAAGATGAAAGTAAAACATTCGAAGTATAAAAACACAGGACTGATATTCGAATTGCTTGTAAAGCAAATCGCATCAGATACCCTATCTAAAAAAGATTCTCCTGCATTAAGTGTATTAAAGAAATTCTACGCAGGAAAGTCCTCTTTAGCTAAGGAGTATAAACTCTATGAATTTATATCAAAAAACAGTAATGTTTCTCCTCTAAGAGCAGAAGCAATACTATCAACAATAACAGAAATCTCTCGCAAGTTAGATCAAGCTGCTGTTAAGAAACAAAAGTATGAATTAATTGCAGAAATAAAAACTCACTACAATGTAGACGAGTTCTTTGCAATACAAGTAAGAGACTATAAAGCACTAGCTGCTCTATATTGTTTATTAGAAACACAAAATAACGCAGAGAATGTTGACCCTAGTTCTTTAATTGAAAATAAAACTACAATTTTAGAACACTTAACTTCAAAAGCTCAAAACGAAGATGATGTAAAAGATACCTTAATCGAAGAGTATTCAAAATACGATAAAGATTTAAGATTACTTACATTTAAAATTTTATTAGAAAAGTTTAATGACAGCTATAAAGATTTACTTCCGGAACAAAAAAATATTTTAAAAGAGTTTATAACTTCTGTTAATTCAACTACTCGCCTTAGAACAATCGTAAACGAAGAATTAGAAAAGATTGCAACAAAGGTAGTAGAATTGTCTCAGAAGGTATCTGATCAGGTTATTAAGATTAAACTAGAAGAGGTAAAGAAAGCTATTAAACCTGTGTCAAACAAGGAGAAAATAGGGGATACCCACTTAGTCAACCTTATGCAGTACTACGAGTTAGTACATGAACTTGAAACGATATGAAAATAAGCGAATTAAGAAAATTAGTACAAGAAGTACTAGAAGAAGCTAACGTAACCAATGTTGGCGGTTCTACATACACTCCCGGAGCAAACGATGCATTCGCTACTCGATTTGCTTTTGGAGGAAAGAAAGATAACAAAGCAACAAATTATGCGAAGAAGCTAGGCTTTAAAAAAGTAAGCCGTCCAAGCAGACCTTCAAATACAAAATTAATAGACTATCTAAATGAAAACGCTACAAGAAAAGTTTAACGCTGTAAACGAAAACAGATATACAAAAGCTGAATTCTTACGTGATGCTCAAAAACAATACCCTCAATTTATTACTCAGTTTAATGGGTATGAAGATAGTATTCAAATCTTTAAAAATAGAGGATTGATAGCAGAAGTAAAAGAAGTAGTTTATGATAACAAATCAGAAGATAGTTACTCACCAGAGACTATTCGTAGAGGAGTTGATATTGAATTAGACGCTATGGGTGTTGATTCTGCCGGTAAAGTAGAAGAGAAAGAATACGAGAAAGCTAAGAAGAAAGCAATGGCTAACTTAGAAAAAGATTGTAACTACTACTTGAACCTTATGGCTAAAGAATCTACTAAAGTAGATAAGCACGATCAAATGGTAGCTGCTAAAGATAATAACAAAGTAGACACTTTTAACGGTATGAAGAAAGCCGAATTAAAAGAAGCTATGAAGAAAGTTATTATTAACTTATTAGAAGATAAGCAACCATTAAATGAAGCTGCAGCCGAGAAATTAGAACAGTATATTAACTACGAGAACCCAGACAATCAAGACTTAGCAGCAAGAATTAGAAAAGGTGCTACAGACTTAGCCGCACATATTGCTAAGATTGAAAAAATGTACTTAGATACAAGAGAAAATATAGAAGGTATTTATGAAGAAATTGGTTCATTTATGGCCCCTGCAGTATCTAATGCATTTAAAGAAGATTTAAAACCAGTAATGGCCAAATATTTTGCTATAGAAACTCCGAAATCTAGACGTTTATCTCCAGAAGAGTTAGAGCAGTTAGGATACTCAGCAGGTAATTCTAGAGGAGCAATGTTTTCGATGAAAGAAGGCAAAATTATAAAAAAGAAATAAGCATGGCATTATTAGTAGAAGTACAAGCCTTTAGACCTATTCTTAGAGAATCTAAGGAAAGACCTGGAGTATACGAAGTAGAAGGTATTATGCAACGTGCTGGAGCTAAAAACCAGAACGGACGTGTTTACGATAAACAAATACTTTTACGAGAAGTAGATAAGTATATAACCGAGTTTGTTAAAAACGGTAACGCATATGGTGAATTAGATCATCCAGAATCTGCTTTAGTATCTCTAAAGAACGCATCCCACATCATAAAAGAATTATGGTGGAAAGGTGATGAACTAATGGGAAGAGTAGAACTACTTAATACACCATCAGGTAATATCGTAAAAGAAATTATTAAAGCAGGTCATACTATAGGTATCTCTTCAAGAGGTACAGGATCTGTTCAACAAACTAACGAAGGTACTTTAGAAGTACAACCAGATTTTGAACTAGTTTGTTGGGATTTCGTATCTAATCCATCTACACATGGTGCCTTTATGAATCCAATCTCATTAAACGAAAGCATACAGTCTATGTCTAAATTTAGTAAATTAGACAACATTATAAACGACATATTAAGAGCGTAATGAAACTAACAGCAATTATACTAGAGAACGACAACAAAGTAGATCAACTATCAGTAGCCTTAGGTAGCGAGTTTAAAACACTTACTAACGGTATTAATGCAGAATTTGATAAAGCAGATGATCCTAAAGAAGGTCTTCTTACTACAGCAAGTCTTATAGTAGCATTACCTGCTATACTAGGGTTAATTGCACGTCTAGGAAGAAACGCTTCTAAGTTAGTAAGACAAATATTTGGTGATAAACCAGAAGATCCATCTGCTGCTGAAAAGTATTTCCAAGATATGGGTGTATTAGCGGATAAATTACATCATTTATATGTTAGACCTATTGAAGCAATCGTTCATAAGTTTGT
>Ga0102871_1000735_pt1 | contig 11430 bp, 9 predicted proteins | sample Colrivmet1546C02_FD_78445 | JGI IMG/M metagenome (GOLD analysis project Ga0102871, IMG submission 78445) | Estuarine microbial communities from the Columbia River estuary - metaG 1546C-02 | ecosystem: Environmental > Aquatic > Marine > Intertidal zone > Estuary | place: USA: Columbia River... | reverse complement strand
GGAAGCTATTCGAGCCAAACGCGCGGCGGAAAGTGCCGAAGCACTGCGTATTGCTCAGGAAGCCGAAGCGCGTTTAACGCTAATCGCTGAGGAGCAAGCCAAGGCCGCCGAGGCGTTGCGAGAGCAAGAGGAAGCCGAGGCACTGCAACTCGAGGAAGCGGCACGGGCTGCCGAAGCAAAAAAAGCCCAAGAAGCCGAAGAAGCGCGCTTGCAGCGCAGAGCGAAGCTGCTCGCAGCAACCCGCAAAGCGCTTGAAATTGAAGCAGCGATTAGAGCCAAAGATGCAATTGAAACGGCGGCCAAGCTCAAAGCCGCTGAGTTAGCCCGTCAAAAACACGCGGAAGAGGACGCTCTGCAGGCTCTCTCTTGGGACAACGCTGAGGAGGCTCGCCCTCTCGATAGCGATCCAGCTTCTGTCGAAGAATCACCCGAACCCTTTGCAGACACTGGCGGCATGGCTACTGGCCACGCCAGCCAGCAACCGGCGGCAACCGCAAAACCGGCGCGAAAAGGCGACACCAGTGATATCCCTCTGCACCTCCAGGAAGCAGATGCCCTGTCCGCACTCTGGGACTCTGATACTTTTCACTAGCCCATATACAAAAACCCGCACAGTGATGATTCGAACGGCGGTTATGTACCAGTGAGTAGTGCGCGGGTGGTCTCCCCTTCAGGGGTCGAACCTGAAATTCCAGCTTAGGAGGCTAGCGTGATATCCGATTTCACCAAGGAGAGATCTCGCAAGTATAGCGAATAACCGGCTCGGGCTAAATAGAAGCCTCGGGGTTACGGTTAATTCTCTCCATTCAGTTTCACCACGCCTGCCCTGCAATCCGATATACTCGCCGCTATGAATTTACTCTTACTCAACCCCAGCGACGTGGCCAATAATTTTGCCTGCGTGTCTGGTAGACAATTAGCGCAGCTTCTAACCGTGCACAATTCTGCTGTAGGCGACACCGTGCGTATTGGAATGGTAGATGGTCAAATGGGGAACGGCCGAGTGCTCTCAATTGACGCCCAGCATGCGACGCTCGAGGTCGTATTTAACCTTGCGCCACCGTCTCCGCTCCCTTTGACGCTTATTTTGGCCTTGCCGCGTCCAAAAATGCTGCGTCGCACCTTACAAACGGTGGCGACCATGGGTGTGAAACAGCTCTATCTGATTAATTCCTTTCGCGTCGAGAAGAGCTATTGGCAGTCACCGCTCTTGGCCCCTGAGGCCATTGAGGAAGATTTTCGGTTGGGATTGGAGCAGGCGCGCGATACGGTTTTGCCTCAGCTGCATGTGCGAAAACGCTTTAAACCATTTGTCGAAGACGAATTGCCTGCGCTCGTGAAAAATACCACCGCACTGCTCGCACACCCCATTGCCGATCAGCGCTGTCCTATTAATATACAGACACCCACCACCCTCGTGATTGGCCCTGAGGGCGGTTTTATTCCCTACGAAGTTGAATTGCTGGAAGCAGCGGGTTGCAGCACAGTGCACTTGGGCTCTCGTATATTGCGGGTGGAAACCGCCGTGCCTGCGCTGATTTCCCGTCTATTCCCCGCCTAACCGCCGCGCTTAGCGCTGTCGCGGCTTCATCCGCGATGATCGCGGCTGGCTTTTCACTTGGGGCTTTATTTTTTTGACGTCGCGGCGCATTTCTTCTTTTTCGCGACGTGATTCGCCAGGTACCAGAAAATCATCACCCGTACCAATCAAGTCCGCCCTGCCCATACGGCGCAACGCTTTGCGCAGCATTGGCCAGTTCGCGGGATCGTGGTACCGCAAAAACGCTTTGTGCAGCGTGCGCTGCTCTTGGCTCTTGGCACTGAAAATGCGTTCGCTATTGTTTTTACCGAGAGGCTTTAATGGATTGCGCTCGGTGTAATACATGGTCGTGGCTGAAGCCATTGGCGACGGGTAAAAGCTTTGCACTTGATCAACCCGAAAGCCATTGGTCTTGAGCCACAGACCTAAGCTCATCATGTCTTCATTGGTCGAGCCTGGGTGCGCGGAAATAAAATACGGTATCAGGTACTGTTTTTTGCCCGCCTGCTTTGAGTAGCGCTCAAATAGCTCTTTGAACTCATAGTAACTGCCCATGCCAGGCTTCATCATTTTCGACAAAGGCCCCTCTTCCGAGTGCTCTGGCGCGATTTTCAGGTAGCCGCCAACATGGTGCGTCACCAGCTCTTTTACATATTCGGGATCTCTTACGGCGAGGTCATAGCGCAGGCCTGAGGCGACCACCACTTTTTTAACGCCGGGCAGCGCGCGGGTTTTACGGTAGAGCTGGGTGGTGTGTTTGTGGTCGGTTTCAAGATTGACACAGATCGTTGGGTAGACGCAGGAGGGTCGACGACAGGTCTCTTCGACTTTTTTGTCTTTGCAGTTGAGGCGATACATGTTTGCGGTTGGGCCGCCCAGATCAGAGATAACACCGGTGAATCCGGGGGTCAGATCGCGAATTTTTTCTACTTCGTTGAGAATCGACTCTTCCGAGCGACTCTGAATAATACGTCCTTCATGCTCGGTGATAGAGCAGAAAGTACAGCCGCCAAAGCAGCCGCGCATAATATTGACGGAAAACCGAATCATGTCGTACGCGGGAATTTTAGCGTCGCCGTAGCTGGGGTGCGGCACCCGCTTGTAGGGCTGGTCAAACACCCAATCTAACTCTGCAGTTTCTAGCGGAATGGGCGGAGGGTTGACCCAGATATCATTGCGACCTTGATTTTGCACCAATGGCCGCGCATTGCCCGGGTTGGTTTCACGGTGAAAAATACGGTCAGCGTGGGCATACAGAACAGGATCAGCCACCACGTCATCGAACGACGGCATGCGAATATAGGTGGTGCTCGGATCGGTTTTGATGGCTTGGGTATCTGGGATAATTGAAAGCGCTTGAACGCCGCTCTCCTCAGCTTCAAGTTCAGATGCCGCTTTCGTCGCACAACTCGCCGCGCTCTCGCCTTTCTCCACGCGCATGCGAATGGTTTTCGCATCGTCAGAGTCACTCGGCTGAGAGGTGACGTAGGGATTTTTAGGCTTGGCAAGCGGCCCGGGCTGGTCCACTTTTGTTGAATCTATTTCACGCCAACCCTTGGGGATTGCGCGGAGTAAAAAGGCGCTGCCGCGCAGATCGGTGATATCTCGAATAGACTCGCCCTGCGCCATGCGGTGGGTCAGTTCAATCATGGCCCGTTCGGCATTGCCGTAGAGCAATATATCAGCGGTGGAATCGATCAATACCGAGCGTTTAACGGTTTCCGACCAATAGTCATAGTGGGCCAGGCGACGCAGGCTCGCTTCGATGCCCCCGACCACAACAGGCACATCGGCAAAGGCTTCACGACACTTTTGCGTGTAAACCGTGACGGCGCGATCTGGACGCTTACCGCCCTCGTCGCCCGCGGTGTAGGCATCGTCATGACGCAAGCGGCGATCAGCGGTGTAGCGGTTGATCATCGAATCCATATTGCCCGCAGTCACACCGAAATACAGATTAGGTTTGCCCAGCGCGCGAAAACGATCAGCATTGCGCCAGTCGGGCTGCGAGAGAATACCCACACGATAACCCTGCGCTTCCAGCACGCGCCCAATCACTGCCATGCCGAAGCTAGGATGATCCACATAGGCATCACCGGTAACCAGAATCACATCACAGCTATCCCAGCCAAGCTGATCCATCTCAGCGCGGGACATCGGTAAAAATGGCGCGGGCAACATACATTCAGCCCAATACTTCGGGTATTCGTAAAGTGCCGTGCTTTTCTGCTGTTTCGCTGCCATGTCTTAAATACGCTTTCAATGAAGGGTTTAAATGGGCCGCCATTGTAGCGGATTTCTTGTACTGGGGAGAGTTTGATTTTGGGTTTACGCCCCGCTGCGAGGGTCATGGAGAAAATTGATTATTGGCTCGGCCGACAGTGTGCGGGGAAAATGCAAATGATAATCAATATTATTAACATTTAGCCCTGAGAGGCGTACAATACCAGCCATCGCCATCTTCTACTACGAGAAGCCAAATGACTCTTTGGGATTTAAAGCAGGGAACCTCCGCCACCGTTGCCAGTTTTGTTGCAACACTCGAATCTAGTTATCGTGTGCGCTTGATGGAACTTGGCTTCCACCCCGGCGAGACCATTGCCTGCGTTCTAGCCCCGAGCCTTGGCGCGCCAAAGCTCTACAGAGTCAACAACACCGTGTACTCTCTCGACGATAGCGTCGCCTCACTGATTATGATGGGCTAATCCGCGTTATGTCTAAAACGATACTAATCGGCAGTCCAAATTCAGGCAAAAGTCTCCTGTTTAACCGCCTGACGGGGCTCAATCAAAAGGTGGCGAACTTTCCCGGCGTCACCGTCAATATCAGCACCGGGCAAAGCATTACCGACCCGACCTCAGAGCTGATGGACTTCCCCGGTGTTTACTCTCTGAATGGCATCTCTGCTGAAGAAGAAGTTTCAATAAAGGCGTTTTTTAATGCCCTCTCCAATCCCGATATCGGCTGTATTGTCTGTGTAGTCGACGCAACGCGACTCGAGAAGGGACTGATTTTTGCGCTGCAGGTACTCGCGGCCTGCGCCAACCATAACAAGCCCTTAATTATCGCTGCCAATATGATGGATGTGCTCGATCAGCATGGCATGCAGATGAACCTCGCAGGGTTAGAAGCAGCGCTCAAAGTGCCTGTTGTTGGCATCTCGGCAAAGTCTGGCCTCGGGCTAGACGCACTACAGGCAGTCATCAGACAGCATCGAGACACGCCCGCGCCTTTTTCCAGCGATATTATTGCCAGTGATGAGTCGGTTATTCATCGCCAGGCACAGCAGCTCGCAGCGAATTTTGGCCCAAAGGGCGATCTTTTAATCAATGCACAAACCCGCCTCGATCATTTTTTTCTGCACTCATGGTACGGCGGCATCGCCTTTCTGGCCATTATGTACCTGCTTTTCCAGAGCATTTTCACCTGGGCCGCACCGGTTATGGACGGTGTTGAAGCCGTTATTGCCGGCACTGCGGATATTATCTTGCCCTTGCTACCGGCAGGCATGGTCAGCGACTTTGTCGCTGACGCGCTATTCGGGGGGATTGGCGCCTTTCTTGTGTTTGTGCCGCAGATTTTTGTATTGACGCTGGTTGTCGGACTGCTTGAAGACAGCGGCTATCTGGCGCGCGCGGCGGTTATTTGCCATAAACCGTTGCGCATATTCGGCTTAACCGGCAAAAGCTTTGTCCCTATGTTATCCAGTGTTGCCTGCGCTATTCCAGGAATCTATGCCGCACGCACCGTGGATTCTCCGCGCAAGCGCTGGCTCACCTATTTAGCCATTCCGCTGATGCCCTGCTCTGCTCGATTGCCTGTTTACAGCCTGTTGATTGCTGCCTTTATCCCCGCGACAAAAGCGTTTGGCGGCCTCGTCGGCTGGCAGGGCTTAGCGATGTTCGGCATCTATGTGTTTGGCATTGTCTGCGGTCTGCTTGTGACCGCCGTTGTCTCTCGAACCAGCCAGGCTCTGCGCAGTGACTTGCCCTTTGTCCTTGAAATGCCACCCTATCGACTGCCCTCTTGGCGGCCCTTGCTGCGCAATGCCTGGAATCGCAGCAAACACTTCGTCACCAAAGCCGGTAAAGTTATCTTCACTGTCACTGTGGTTATTTGGCTGCTGGGTTACTTCCCCAATAATGGCGCGGCGTTGGGCGAGTCGTGGCTCGGCCAGATGGGCCAATTTATTGAGCCAGTATTTGCGCCCTTTGGATTAGATTGGAAGTATGGCGTGGCCATTCTGTCCTCATTTTTGGCGCGGGAGGTCTTTGTCGGCACGCTGGGTACGCTGTTTGGTATCGAGGGCGGTGAAGAGAATATTATTTCCCTGGCTGAACATATTCAAAACAGCGGGTTGCCCATAGGTGCAGGATTTGCGCTGCTGGTATTTTTCTCGATTGCGCTACAATGTGTCTCAACCCTCGCTGTTTTGCGCAGAGAGTCCGGCTCGTGGCGACTGCCCGCGCAGTTATTTGTCAGCTACAGTATTTTTGCCTACCTAGCAGCGTGGACAACGTTTACCCTTGTTGAAGCGATTGTTAATTAGGCATCCTGAACACTGAGTATCTAGAAACCTCTAAGGCATCTGCGGCTATGCGCGGTCTGACCACTCACGAACTACCCTACCAAGCCGATAGCGCTGCTCTGTTTGCGCTGATGCGCGACCTGCCCGATGCTATTTGGCTCGACAGCGGCAAGCCTCTGAGCTCTCAGGGGCGTTATGACTTGATCTCAGCCAGTCCAGACTCCGTCATTGAGACGCGCGGCGATTTATCCACCATTAGCGACAGTCTGGGTGTGCGAGAGAGCGCCGCGGATCCGTTTGAATTGGTTAAACAATTGCTGGACCCGCTGCTCGACAGCGCCCCTGGCTCTGAGTCCGATAGCGTGGCTAGTTGCAATCACCCCTTTGTGGGCGGTGTTATAGGCTATTTTGGCTATGATCTTGGGCGTCGATGCATTCCGATTACTCCCCGCGCGACGGCGGTAACTGCCCTGCCTGATATGCGCGTAGGCCGCTATCTCTGGGCGCTGGAGGTGGATCATCTGCTGCAACAGAGCAGGCTCATATTCCACCGCGCCTGCCCCGACGACCTCAAGCTGACTATTATTCAGCGCTTGCAGACACCGCAGAGCAGTTCAATGGCACGGTTCAGTCTGAAAACTCCGTTTAAGCCAACCCTTAGTCAGTCTGAATACGACGCGGCCATTGCCCGTATAAAGCACTATATTGCGGCCGGCGACTGTTATCAGACCAATTTCACGCAACACTTTTCGGCCACCTACTCGGGCGATCTGTGGGCAGCCTATCTGGCTTTGCGACGGCAGGTTGCGTCGCCCTATTCAGCATTTTGGCAGTGGCGAGATCAGGCTCTGCTGTGCCTTTCCCCCGAGCGCTTTGTCCAGTCGATCGGGGGCGTGGTGGAGACCAAGCCAATCAAGGGCACTATCGTCCGCGGCGCCACGCCTGAAGAAGACCACAAAAATGCGCAAACACTGCTTAACAGTGCTAAAGATCGGGCGGAGAATCTCATGATTGTCGATTTATTGCGCAATGATCTGAGCAAGAGCTGCGCCGCTGGGTCTATTGCTGTGCCGACCCTGTTCGCCTTAGAGAGTTTCCCCAATGTCCATCACTTGGTGAGCACTGTGACCGGTGTGCTCAGCGATAACGCGTCACCCATTGATCTATTGCGCAACTGCTTTCCCGGAGGTTCGATCACGGGAGCACCGAAAAAGCGCGCGATGGAGATTATTGAGGAGTTGGAGCCCGTGCGGCGCTCTGCCTACTGCGGCAGTGTGGGCTATATCAGCGCAAACCAGCGCATGGACAGCAATATCACGATTCGCACCGTGCTGGCAGACGGTGACCAGCTGCACTGCTGGGGTGGTGGCGGTATTGTTGCTGATTCGCAGGACGAGTGCGAATACGAGGAGTCCGTCAATAAAATTCGCGCTATCCTCAAGACGCTAGAGACTTTTATTTAAATCTCGAATATTGTTTAAAATAATTATTTATATAATTGATTTTATTATTAATTCCAGAATTTACCGTATGAGTTACTCTAAATAAGCCTTAGCCACTTCCTCGGCAATAATAGCGACTCCTCGCTGCACCACTGAGCCATCCTGCGCATAAGAAACTCGAATACATTCATCCTTATGCGACCAGTCCCCCTCAATACCGGGGAAAAAGTTATGCCCCGGTACAACCAATACACCGCGGGCCTTGAGGCGCTCATAGAGCATTTGACTGGTAATCGGCAGTCCCTCAAACCATAGCCAGAGAAATATAGCGCCTTCTGGGCGGTGAATGCGGTACGGCAGGTCACCCAGCGCAGCTCTAAACCACGTTACTGTCTGATCTGCGCGCTGCTGGTAGAACGGCGCGATTGTCTGAGTGCTCAACGATAAAATATCACCGCTAGTGACTAGCTCCCGCGCCAAAGCAGGCCCAAGATTCCCGCAGGCCAAGCTGACAATAGTGTTGACCTTGGTGTAGGCGTTAATAATATCCTCGCGCGCAACAATGATTCCTGTGCGCACGCCGGGCAAGCCAAGCTTCGAGAGGCTGAGAACCAAGATCGTGTTGCTGTTCCAGTGCGCTTTGGCGTCGTTAAATATAATGCTGGGGAATGGCAAGCCGTAGGCGCCATCAATAATAAAAGGGATATCCTGCTCGACAGCAACACTGTCCAAATGCGCTATTTCCGCGTCGGTGAGCACATTACCGGTGGGATTAGTCGGCCGAGAGACGCAGAGCGCGGCAGTCCGCGCATTTATAGCCAAGCGCGAAAAATCGACGTGATATTTGAACAGATTGTCGTCCAATAACTCGATTTCAGGGCGAGTGGCAGTAAACAGATTGTCGCTCAAGCCGATATCGCGATAGCCAATATATTCGGGGGCAAGTGGCAGATGAATGGCTCGCTCGGTGCCATCTGCCATCTCACCGGCAAACATATTGTAAAGGACGAAAAAGGCCGATTGACTGCCATTGGACACGGCAATATTGCGCGCGGTTAATGGCCAGCCGAACTGACGCTGCAATAGAGCCGCAATCTCTTCAAGAAAGGCTTTATCGCCCTGCGGTGACTGGTATACCCCCATCAGGCTGTGCAGCTGCCGAGGATCCGCAAGCACGCTTTCCAGCCGGGCTTTGAATACTTGCTCTACCTCGGGAATACGCCCTGGATTGCCGCCGCCCATAAAAATCATATCGGGATTCTCATTGAGCGCCGAGCCCAAGTCCTCCATCAGCTCAACAATGCCGGATGTGCCCGAAAATTTTTCGCCAAACTTTGATAACTTCACGCGCACCCTCTCCTTTTACTTGTTTACTCTACTTTACTGACTCATCAATTAACGGCCCTAGACACCCTGCATCTAGGCCATATAACGAAAAGTGAAATTAACACGCGCAGCTGTTGCGCACTTGTCCTTTGCCACACGGTGCTGCCAATAAGCCTGAATACCGGCGCCCATCACCAATAGCGAGCCGTGGGGCAACACAATGGATAACTGCTGCTGAGTCTCTGTGTGACGCATCTGAAAAACCCGCTCTTCACCGACAGAGAGTGAGGCAATCACTGGCTCAGGGCCCAGCTCTGCCTCGTCGTCAGCATGCCAATCAACGCTGTCCGCGCCACTGCGATAATAGTTCACCAGCGCGCGGTTAAACGGCATGCCAGTGTCCCGTTCAATAGTGCCGCGCACAGTATCAAGCCAATCAGGAAACGCCAGCGCGGCGAGACGAATATTGGAATAGGTGTAACTGGTGCCCACCTCGCCATACCATTGCTGGAGGCGCGGCAGCGGAATTGCCTTGCCTGCGATGTGAATAGTGTCTTGACGCCAGGGCACATTGTCGATCGCCTGAGACAGCAAGCTATCAGCACCCGCAGAGCTCAGCCAGTTCGGCCAAAAGCGAATCTCCCCTTGACGTCCCTCGCAGAGAGGCAAAGCAAAGGTCTGTTCCTCAAAAAGCCCCATTAACACGGACCGTAGACGCGCGGCTCTAACTCCAGTGCGATGGCAAAGCGCTCCGCTACCGCAGTAGAGATCTCGTCTGCCAGCCCTAATAACTGCTGACCCGTACCGCCCCCGAAATTGACCAAGACCAATGCCTGCTGGGAATGAACACCCACAGCGCCGCGTATTGCGCCCTTAAATCCGCACTGATCAATTAACCAAGCGGCGGGTATTTTTACCTGCGAAAGCGCCTGCGCAAAGTGCGGCATGTCTGGATAGCGCAGCAACAGATCCGCCGCGCGCGCGGCGCTGACGACAGGATTTTTAAAGAAACTGCCTGCATTTGGCAGATTTAAAGGATCGGGCAGCTTGTCGCGGCGAATAGCCATCACGAGTTCGCTGACATCGATCGCTGTTAAATTGGGATAGTTTGCGTGCCCTTCAGCTGCGCTGCGCAGGGCGGGATAGCTCAGATTCACCTGCGGCTCGGTGGTTAGGCTCAGGGTAACATCGAGAATAATATACTGGTCGCGACACTGGGTTTTAAATAGGCTGTCGCGATAACCAAACTGGCACTGGGCTTTCGTGAAGGTTACAACCTTGCCCGTGGCCACTTCCATAGCCCGCAAAGAGTGAAAAAGATCTGCCAACTCAACCCCGTAGGCGCCAATATTCTGAATAGGTGCTGCGCCCATGTTGCCGGGGATTAACGAGAGGTTCTCCATGCCAAACCAACCCTTCTGCAGGGTCGTTATCACGGTGCGGTGCCAGTTTTCGCCTGCCGCGAAGGTCACCTGTACCGCAGCGCCCTCAATGGCATAGGACATGCCAAGCAAGTTGAGCTGAATAACTAACCCAGCAATATCCCCAGAGAGCACAACATTACTGCCACCGCCCAGCGGCGTGACGTTCAGCTGCCCTTTTTTCGCAAAGTTTAAGGCCTCGCCGAGATCCTCGAGACTGCCTACAGCGCAGAAAAACTCGGCCTGCGCAGGCAGGGACAGCGAGTTATAGGGCTGCAGCGGGACATTTTTTTCGATAGTCAGAGTCAATGGCATGCCACCAAGCCGTGTTGCTGGCAAATATGCGCTAACAACCCTGCTGAGGCATCTTCAACAAGGTTAAACACCTGCTCAAAACCTGCGTCACCGCCGTAATAGGGATCTGGCACTTCACTTAGCGTCCGCTGGGTTGAAAAATCGAGAAACAATCCGAGAAACCCTTGAAAACTCGCGGGGCGCATCGCCTCGAGGTCGCGTAAATTAGCACGATCCATGGCGACCACGTAGTCATAACTATCGAAGTCTGCCGGTGTGACCAGTCGCGCGCGCAGATGACTGAGATCATAACCCTTCGTCAGAGCAACCTGCGCCGTGCGTTTGTCCGGCGCGTGACCGATATGCCAGTCGCCCGTTCCCGCTGAGTCGACGTCAATCGCGCTGGCCAGACCGACGCGGTGAACCAGCGTCTCAAACACGCCGTGCGCCGTTGGTGAACGACAGATATTGCCGAGACAGACAAACAGAACAGCGGTCTTTTTCTTCATTGATTGAACCTTGAAACATCTAATGTAATTTATAGGTAAATTATTTAACTAATTGTTTTTATGTATTTTATTGATTTTTTATAAAATCTATAACCGCCTGAAGATCACTTTCCGTATCTACTCCGCCAGGGACCGGCTCAAGTGCTTCTGCCACATGAATGGCTACGTTATTCCACATAAAGCGCAGTTGCTCGAGCTTTTCAATCGCCTCCAGCGGCGCAACCGGCCAGCGAACAAAGTGCTTGAGCTGCGCGGTGCGGTAGGCGTAAATGCCAATATGGCGGCAAAATGCAGTGTCAGCGGGAAGCTCTGTGAGAGAAAGAGCGAAATTATCACGGTCCCACGGTATCGGTGCGCGGCTGAAATAGAG
>Ga0102871_1000721_pt1 | contig 11549 bp, 10 predicted proteins | sample Colrivmet1546C02_FD_78445 | JGI IMG/M metagenome (GOLD analysis project Ga0102871, IMG submission 78445) | Estuarine microbial communities from the Columbia River estuary - metaG 1546C-02 | ecosystem: Environmental > Aquatic > Marine > Intertidal zone > Estuary | place: USA: Columbia River... | reverse complement strand
GTCGTAACCAATCTAAATAATGCTTGCAATCCAGTTCATTGGCAAAAATAGTTTGCTGATTATGGCCGCGAACTAAAACATGCATAGCCTGTCCTGGAATCACAAAGCGTGCTTTGCGAGCCATACTGTAATTAGTTCACCTGCCGAATACCGCCTAATGGAGCGTAATCAGGTATTGCCCAGTCACCCTCTAATTCAACAACTCCAGGCGGTGGAGTACGTGGTAATTCTGGAACCCCTCGAAGAGCAACTGACATAAAGTTAATCCAAATTGGCAAAGCAAGGCCACCACCTGTCTCTCGATCTCCTAAGCTCTTAGGCTTATCAAAACCAATCCAAGCCACTGCTGCAACCCTAGGGTTATATCCCGCAAACCACACATCATTGGAATCATTGGTAGTTCCGGTCTTCCCAGCAATATCATTGCGACCTAATCGAGGACGGGCACTTGCTGCCGTTCCAGTCTTGGTTACCTCTAGCAACAAGCTATCCATCACAAAAGTGGTGCGCGCATCTAAGACTCGATTTGCATTTTTACCAACCCTGACAGGATCTGCTTGAAATAAAACTTGGCCCTTTGCATTCGTAATCTTTTCAATTAAATAAGGGTTAACGAAATATCCACCATTTGCAAATACGCTGTAAGCATTTACCATTTGCAAAGGGGTCGTCGAGCCAGCGCCTAATGCCATTGTTAAATAGGGTGGATGTTTTTCTGGTTCAAACCCAAAACGTTGAATAAATTCTTGCGCGTAAGAGGGTCCTATTTTTCGAATAATTCGTACAGAAACTAAATTTTTTGACTTTGCTAGAGCCGCGCGTAGGCGCATCATTCCGTCATACTTGCCATCATAGTTTTTAGGCTCCCATGCTTGACTTCCTGTTTCTGAGCCACCGATAGAAATGGGGGCATCATTCACGAGGGTGGTGGGGCTGAACCCCTTCTCAAGTGCGGCAGCATAAATAAAAGGCTTAAACGCAGACCCGGGTTGTCGCAATGCCTGTGTTACGCGATTAAATTTATTTCGTCTGAAGTCAAATCCTCCAACTAAAGCCAAAATAGCGCCATCACTTGGATCCATTGCCACAAATGCGGCCTCAACTTGAGGAAGTTGTGCAATTTTCCACATCCCCTCGTCTCTTAAAAGTCGGACAATTGCTCCGGGCCTTATACGCTGCTTGGGCTGCGCATTTTCAGAAAGCGATGAACGCGCCAACCTAAGAGCGTCGCCTGATATGGTAATTTGCTCCCCGGTAGCAATCATTACTTTAAGCTCTTTCGGACTGGATTCAAGAACAACGCCCGATTGCAGCTCATCGAGTGCCGGATAATCAAGCAATGCTGTATCAATTGCTCGTTGCCGTCTAATGCTGTCGGCAGGAAGCTCAATAAACCCCTCTGGGCCCCGATAAGCGTGCCGCAAATCGTAATCAAAAATTCCTTTACGAATAGCGCTATATGCCGCATCTTGGTCGGCCTTTAGGATTGTGGTGTAAACACTAATTCCTTGAGAGTAAATAATATCGCCATACTCAGAATACAAAAGTTGTCTAGCCATCTCGGCAACATAATCGGCGCGCGTGTCAAACTCTTTCCCCAAGCCCCTAACCTTAATGGTCTCTGCCATCGCTTTTTCGTAGTCACTTGACGTGATATAGGATAAGTCACGCATACGTTGCAAAATATATTCTTGCCGAATCTTGGCGCGTTTAAAGTTGGCCACGGGGTTGTAAGCAGAAGGTGCCTTTGGCAAACCAGCCAACATCGCCGCCTCTGCAATGGTGATTTCTCTGAGCTCTTTTCCAAAGTAGATTTGTGAGGCGCTCGCAAATCCATAGGCACGTTGGCCCAAATAAATCTGGTTCATATAGATTTCCAAGATCTTATCTTTGGTTAACTGCGCCTCAATTTCCCAGGCAAGCAATACCTCGTAGAGCTTTCGACTAAATGTTTTTTCATTACTTAAGAAAAAATTACGGGCCACCTGCATTGTGATCGTTGATGCACCTTGCGATAAGCTACCGCGAAGGTTTGCTAGGCTGGCTCGTAATACGCCCCAGTAATCAACACCACCATGACTATAAAAACGGTCGTCCTCGATCGCAATAACTGCGTACTTTAAATGAACCGGTATCTCATTCAAGGGCACAACGTTACGCCGCTCTTCACCAAACTCTCCGATTAAAACCTTGTCGGCTGTATATATTCTGAGAGGTTCTTTTGGGTTGTAATCAAGCAATGCCGAGATAGCTGGCAAATTGGGCTTAGCAATAATAAAGGCGTAAGCAACTAGCATTGTAAAAAGTAAACCACTGAGCGCAATCAATATCAATACAGCCTTTATCAAGGGTCGCGAACTTGGTTTTTTAATAAATTGCATACCAGGCCCCTGCTGTACGGGTGGTTTTTTACTCGATTGATTAGCCATATTGAAATTATATGACCCTACAGTAAATTTCCGTCTATCTGACACATAAATAATCTTGGCCCAATTGGCAATCCTCAATTAAAGCGCAACAATTGTTGATGGCCTATCGAAACATTACCCGCGACGATTTCAATCACGTTTTGCAAAGTCTTGGTAACGATCCCGCCATCTTGACAGATGAAATTAGCCCCAATCATCTCTGTACTGCCAATACCACCCCGTGGTATATCAACCTATATAGGAACTGGATGGAATCAACTTCACCAAAGCAGAGGTTTAATCAGGCATCCTCCTCGCCTCTATTGCTCATATTCATTACTTTATTAGGACTAGCCGGCGGTCTTGCCTATATCGCCCACCAATTACAAGGGCTTGAAGCGGGCGAAACACGGATTAAGAACTATTCCTCTATTCAAAACAAATTAGAGCAAATCCAAGCAGAACTCCATGAGCTTGACGAGCGCATGGATGAACAACACGAATCTTTTTTACTACAGCTTGAAGCCTTGCATTCTAAATACAAAGGATCGGTCAAGTTAGCATCAAATGTGGCACCACCCCAATTTGACACACATGAAATTGAACTAAAGAAATGGCGTCATCTTGGTATGGGGCAAAACAAACATGGTTCGTATGCACTACTGCATGATGGGCAACAGACCATTATGCTTAATAAAAACCAAGCTGTTAAGGGGGCTTGGCGCCTTGCTGACTTTAATTCTTCTGAAGCTGTCTTGCTGGGTCCAAATGAAAAACGAATTGTGTTACTCATTCAATGAAGCGCTCTCGGTTAACCCATGTCCTTGGTCTTCTAGTACTTTTAAGCAATCCCCTCTGCTTAGCTAGTCATTCCAACCAACATACAGCTCTACTCCGGGAGCATCTCCAAACTCCAATTAGTATTTCAGTTAAAGAAATGCCCCTCATTGATTTATTGCACACCATGGCGCGCCTTGGTCATACCCATTTCGTTTTAAGTCCCAACATTCAAGGTAGTATTAGCTTACAGCTTGAGAGTGTTCCTTGGCAAACTGCCCTGTCTACGGTGCTAGCAAGCCGTGGCTTGCGCTTTGTGCGTAATGACGGTCTTTACTGGATTGGCAGTCATAGTGAAATTAGCAATTTTCAGAAACAACGGCGTGATGAGTCTGCTTTACCGTTCGGGGGAGAGCATCATAGTACGCCACGCCAAATTTTGATTGAGGCTCGCATTGTTGAGGCAGATCATCGGTTTGCCAGAAACCTGGGGGTCAAATTAGGAATGCGCCCACGCTTAAGCTCTTTAGAAGAATCTCACTTGCAGATGAGCGTTCCCCTCAATGCAGGGGGACTGGGTGGTTTTGAACCTGCTAGTGCTGCTGCCACTTTATTAAGCAAGCACGCAAGCCGCTTACTCGATATTGAACTTACTGCCCTAGAGAGCGATGGCCAGGGGAAGATTTTGTCAAACCCACGCATCATGACCGCTGATATGGTTAAAGCAACGATTGAACAAGGGACGGAGCTGCCTTACCAAACCTCTTCTTCAAGTGGCGGGAACAAGATTCAGTTTCGTAAAGCTAATTTGCGGTTAGAGGTTATTCCAAAAATTCATCATGATGGCAAAGTCTCATTATTGGTCGCAATTAATAAAGATAGTGTGGGGATGAAAACTGAACAGGGTTACGCGATTGATACCAAAAATCTGAGCTCAGAGGTGACCGTTGAAAATGGTGGCACCGTTATTCTTGGTGGAATCTATCAAACCACTGAACGTGAGGATTTGGTCAAGGTTCCCTTTTTAGGGGATATTCCATTAATTGGTCATCTGTTCAAACACCAATCCAAGCTTCGCGATAAAACAGAATTATTGGTCTTTCTCACCCCCACCATTTTGGACAAACCCGAATAGAATTGATGGGGTGAACCCTAAACATTCAAATATTTTCCTAATCGGCCTAATGGGTGCCGGTAAATCGACTGTTGGTCGGATGCTGGGCCGTAAGCTCAATCGTCGCTTTATTGATTCTGACCATGCCCTAGAGGAACGCTGCGGAGTAAAGATTCCGACTATCTTTGAAATGGAAGGGGAGGCAGGTTTTCGTAAGCGCGAGGCTCAAATCATTGAGGAGCTCACTCAAAAAAAAGATGTGATTCTTGCAACCGGTGGCGGCAGTGTATTGCTTCCCGAAAACCGTCAGGCCTTAAAGGGACGTGGCACTGTAATCTACTTGCATGCCGATCCCATTGAGCTTTGGCATCGAACCAAAGGAGGGGAAGGTCGCCCTTTGCTGCAAAATGGAGATCCAAAGACTATCTTAGGAAATCTTTATGCACTTCGCGACCCCCTCTATCGAGAAATTGCTGATCATATTATTGAAACTGGTAAACCGAGCGTTACCCAATTAGTTAATACTCTCTTAATGCAACTTGAGCTCGCCCCATGAAAACATTAGAAGTCTCCTTAGGGGATCGTAGTTATCCCATTTATATTGGCTCTGGTCTTATTAGCAAGTCCGAGCTCTTTCAGCCCTTCATTGCAGGTCAATTCGTTTATATCGTGAGTAATACGACTGTTGCACCGCTTTATAGTAAAAAGCTTATTGAAACGATTTCAGGGGATGCTAAATCGGTTCATGAGATCATCCTACCTGATGGCGAGTCTTATAAGGACTGGGCCACCATCCAAAAAATCTTTGATGCTCTGCTTGCCAATGGGGCAGATCGTAAAACTGTCATTATTGCCCTCGGTGGTGGAGTGGTTGGTGATATGGCTGGTTTTGCAGCGGCTAGCTTTATGCGGGGTATCCGCTTTATTCAAGTACCAACGACTCTCTTGGCCCAAGTAGATTCCTCGGTCGGTGGCAAAACCGGTATTAACCACCCCCTAGGTAAAAATATGATTGGGGCCTTTCATCAACCGGTTGCCGTGATTGCTGACCTTGATACGCTCAAAACTCTACCGCCTCGAGAGTTATCAGCAGGTCTTGCCGAAGTTGTTAAACATGGGGCCATTGCCGATGCTACTTTTTTTGATTGGATTGAGTCTCATACCAAAGAGTTATTAAATTGTGATCTCACGGCAATGGGCCATGCTGTAGAGCGCTCGTGCGAAATTAAATCTGCCGTTGTAGCGGCCGATGAAAAAGAATCGGGTATTCGAGCCATTCTTAATTATGGACACACATTTGGACACGCTATTGAGTCTGGCTTAGGCTACGGCGAGTGGTTGCATGGTGAAGCGGTCGCTTGCGGCATGGTAATGGCAGCAGATCTATCGGCTCGTTTAGGTCATATTTCTGCGAGCGATGTAAATCGTATTAAGCGGTTGGTCGATGCCCTTGCTTTACCGACTTGTGCGCCCAAGCTTGGTAGTCAGCGTTTTTTTGAACTGATGCAAATCGATAAAAAAACAGAGGGCGGCACAATTCGGTATATCACCCTAGAAAAAATTGGGCAGGCTAAAATTGAAAAGGCTGATCAAATACTGGTTCATCAAACTCTTAATGCGTATCAAGCAAGCTAACCTTAATATCCTTCCCCGCCTGAGAACTAACAAAAGTAGACAAATCAGCGAGTAACTCTTTACCGGTTTTGGTATCTAACCAAAGTGGCTTTAATACGCTTCCAGCCCATCGATAATGAAAACCACCCGCCTTTGCTGCAACCCAAATCTCATGAAGAGGTGCTTGCGTATTTACGACGATGACACTGCGATCACGAAATACAATATTGATCACATTACCGCCCTGCCTTGCAATATCTAAGTCCAGATCCATAGCTTCATCGGCTTTCTCAAGTGCGAGCTCAATCGACTGTAAAAGTTGACTAGCAATCTGATGAAACTGCTTATCGTCAATTTTTTCAGTCGGGAGTAAGTTAGTGTTCTGCATGCTATATTCAAATACCTTTTACAAAGCTAATGATGATGTCGATTGTAGTAAGAATTCCGGTACTGGCGCTTTTTATATCCCTCTGTGCCTGTGGGGTAACAGGGCCTTTATTTATTCCAAACCCCCCTCCTGCCCCCCCTGCCCCTAGTCAAGCGGAGCCGAAGGGCACCCTATATCCACCCAGCAGTCCGCCCGCAAAACCAGTTAACGGTAGCAGTAAAGCAAACTGAAAAATGGAAAAGCCACTTCCGTCTCTTGTCGGTTTCTCTGAAAAAAATCACCAATGGTTTGCTGAGGGCATAAGCCTAGCAAAACTTGCACACGATTTTTCCACCCCACTCTATGTTTACAGCAAAGAGGCCATTTGTAGCGCCTACCGTGCCTACGACGCAGCCTGCATTCGGCCCAATGGCACGCGACGAGCTCGGATTCATTACGCCATGAAGGCTAATAGCAATTTGGCTGTTTTGGATGAGCTCAAACAACTGGGGGCTGGCTTTGACCTGGTCAGTGGCGGTGAGTTAGCACGTGCACTTCAGATTGGTGCCGATCCGAAAAGTCTGGTTTTTGCAGGTGTTGGTAAATCATCTGCTGAGATCGAGAATGCACTGCGGGCGGGTGTTAAATGTATCAATGTCGAGTCCATATCCGAGTTACAACGTGTTAATGCAATTGCCAAAACTCTGGGATTACGAGCGCCTATTTCATTACGTGTCAATCCTGATGTCGATGCCAATACACATCCCTATATTTCAACCGGTCTTAAAGACAATAAATTTGGGATTGCTTTCGACGATGTTCTCAAGACCTATCATGAGGCTGCCCGATTGCCTCACATTGATGTGATGGGTATTGACTGTCATATTGGCTCACAAATTACGAGTACCTCTCCCTATCTGGATGCACTGGATAAAGTACTTAATCTCATCACACAACTGCAGCACGAGGGGATCACGATTCATCACCTAGATTTAGGGGGTGGATTGGGAATAGATTATGGCGGAGAGTCGCCTCCAAATATCACCGAATTTACTAATACACTGCTGAATCGAATCGAAGAACAGGGCTTTAATCACCTTGAAGTTTTGCTGGAGCCTGGCCGCTCCTTGGTGGGTAATGCGGGAGTTTTGTTGACCCAGGTGGAATACTTAAAAACAGGGATTGATAAAAACTTTTGTATTGTGAATGCGGCTATGAATGACCTGATGCGACCAGCCCTTTATGAGGCCTACCATGCCATTGTCCCTGTCCAAATGAGTTCCGCCAAACCAAATCAATACGATGTAGTTGGCCCGGTTTGCGAGTCTGGCGATTGGTTAGGCAAAAATCGAACTCTCGCGGTGCATGAGGGAGACATTCTTGCGATCTTATCAGCCGGTGCGTATGGCTTCGTAATGTCCTCTAACTACAACACGCGCGGACGGGCTGCTGAAGTAATGGTAGATGGTAATCAAGCTTACCTAGTTAAGGAGCGAGAAACGCCACAAAGTCTCTTTAACAATGAGCGCACTCTAAATCAGGCGAGCACGCTCAAGCAATACTAAAAATTAGCGCAGACCAGCCATATAGTCTGAGACTGCTTTCATTTCTGCATCGGATAATTTAGTTGCAATCGTAGTCATCTGTGCGCTATTTTTACGAGTACCTTCTCTAAACGCTACTAACTGAGAGGTAGAGTAATCTGCCCACTGTCCACTTAAGCGTGGATACTGTGCAGGGATACCAGCGCCATTAGGGCTGTGACAACCAGCACACGCTGGAATTCCTTTTTCAGCAATGCCGCCACGATAGATCTTTTGGCCCAAGGCAATACTATCTTTGTTTTGAGCAACGCCTAGAGTGGGCTGTTGTTTGTTTAAGTACGCAGATAAGTTCAGCATATCCTGCTCAGTCAAAGTGGCCACCATTCCCATCATGACGGGGTTTGCTCGTGACCCGTCTTTATAGTTTTTAAGTTGCTTTACGGTATAGGCGGTATGTTGTGCCGCTAATTTTGGCCAACTAGCAACTCCGCTATTGCCATTAGCACCATGACAACCTACGCACGCTACTACCCCGCGCTTAGGATCGCCATTGTTATAAAGTCCGTCGCCAGCCGCCAAATCCGCCTTCGTTGGAGCAGGGGCCGCTGGAGCAGGCGCAGCAGTCATTGCGGGTGTTGCTGGTTTAGTGGGTTCCGCTGCATTGGCATGGGGCATGATGAGCGCCGCCAAGGCAATTAAAAATGAGGGGAAGTTTAATTTGGAGATTTTGCTACTTTGACGCATTATGGTTACCTTGCTTACTTTGAGATGGGTGCAGAAGTTATCTTAATTTAATGAGATTTTACAATAGCTTCCATACTTTCATTTATGTCTAAACTTCATCAAACCCGCTTTTTTACTACCGTAAATGAACTGCACACCCTGCCTCAGGGTGATATCCCAGAAATTGCCTTTGCTGGTCGCTCAAATGCCGGAAAATCCAGTGCAATCAATGTGTTATGTAATCAAAAGCGGCTTGCTTTTGCCAGCAAAACCCCTGGGCGGACCCAGCACATAAACTATTTTGGGGTTTATGCCAAAGAAGTGCTATTAGCCTATCTCGTGGATCTGCCAGGATATGGCTATGCGGCCGTGGGGGAAAGCACTCGATCTCATTGGAACGATATCCTTAGCAACTATCTTCAGAATCGCGAATCACTAGTTGGTATGATTTTGATTGTGGATGCTCGTCGCGGCCTAACCGAGCTAGACGAACAAATGATTCGGTGGTTTAGCGTGACACAAAAACCGATTCATATTCTTTTGAGTAAGTCTGATAAACAAACCTATTCAGAAAATCGTGATCTTTTACACAATATTATTGAACAAGTAAAACAGTTTGCTCCAGCACAAATTACTGCCCAGTTATTTTCCAGCACAAAACGAGTGGGTCTTGAAGAAAGCGATACACTTATCCAAAGATGGCTTTTTAAAGAATCCTTTGTTAGTGAAAATACCCCTAATTAGTCTATTTCTTCTTTACGAACACTAATCATGTCTCAATACCCCGCCTATAGACCTCGTCGGATGCGTCGTGACGATTGGTCGCGTCGTTTATTTCAAGAAAATCGTCTTAGCCCAGACGACCTTATCTATCCAGTCTTCCTGCTACCCGGTAAGAACCAAACGCAAACCGTTGCCTCAATGCCTGGTATTGAACGAATGTCACTCGATCGTTTGTTTTCAGTTGCCGAGGAGTGTGTCGCTCTAGGAGTCCCGGTCATGGCCTTATTTCCGGTGATTGATGCCTCCCTTAAAACCATTGATGGTGCTGAAGCTTTTAATCCTAACGGCTTAGTGCCCACCGCGGTTACTGAACTTAAAAAACGCTTTCCTAATCTTGGGATCATGACCGATGTGGCATTAGACCCTTATACAAGTCATGGGCAAGATGGGATCTTGGATGAAAATCATCGCATCATTAATGATGAAACTGTTGCTGTTTTAGTCAAACAAGCCTTATGTCATGCACATGCAGGCGTCGATATTGTGGCCCCCTCCGACATGATGGATGGGCGTATTGGACAGATTCGTACTGCACTTGAGAGCAATCGGTTCATTCATACGCGCATCATGGCTTACTCTGCTAAATATGCGTCTGCGTTCTATGGTCCATTTCGGGATGCGGTCGGCTCTGCTGCTAATTTAGGTAAAGCGGATAAAAAGAATTACCAGATGGATCCGGCCAATGGTGATGAGGCCATTCGTGAAGTCGGTCTTGATATTAGCGAAGGCGCCGATATGGTCATGATTAAACCAGGTATGCCTTATTTGGATATCGTCCATCGCATTAAAGAAGTATTTGGCTACCCCACCTATGTATACCAAGTAAGCGGTGAATACGCGATGCTAAAAGCGGCTGCCAATCATGGTTGGTTAGATCACGATGCCGTCATGATGGAATCTCTGATTGGATTTAAACGCGCTGGTGCCGATGGTATCCTCAGTTATTTTACTCTCGAAGCAAGCCGTCTCTTAAAGAAATAATCAACAGCTCTGCGAGCTATTTCGTATTGAGTTCTTGCAAACGTTGGCTAAAACGTCCTGGCGGCATAAACCCAACGACCCGCAATCCTTTTTGTTCATCACCCAAACCATTAAATAAAAGAATTGCTGGTGGGCCAAAAAGACCATATTGTTTTAATAGGGCTTGAGTGGACGAATTATTCACAGTGACATCGACCTGAACTAATACAAAACGACTCATCTCTTTTGCAACTTCAGGGTTTGTAAAGGTAATGGCTTCCATTTCTTTACAGCTGATACACCAATCCGCATAGAAGTCTAACAAGACTAACTTTTTATTCTCTTGTGCTTTTTGTAAGATGCTTTGTAGTTCTTCGGGGGAGCGCACTACCTGAAAGACTAGATTTGGAGAAATTCGTTTTTCTAAGCGACTACTATTTTGTGGGTCAGTCTCACCACGAAGCATAGAAAAAGCTGGCCATACGATCCATCTTGCCAACAATACAAGAATCGCTCCAAGGGCTCGTTGTAACCACACCATCCATGCTCCAGCGCTAGGAATAACGCTTCTAGCCCCAAGAGCAATGAGCAATAGCGGTAAGCCCATACCCAGTGCCATTACAAATAATAATGCTCCGCCCAGCATCATGGAACCGGTTTGTGCCACAAAACCCAAAACGCTTGCCAGTGGGGCGGTAATGCATGGGCTTGCCACCAAGGTTGAAATTGCACCCAGCGCAAATGCTCCAAAAAGACTGCCGCCCTTCTGTCTGCCGGCCATTTGGTCTACTTTATTTTGCCAAGCTTGCGGCATCCTCAGTTCATAAAAACCAAATAAGCTTCCAGCCAAAAAAAGCAAAAGCCCTGAAAAAATCATTAACGCAATTGGACTCTGAAGCGCCCGCTGCACTCCACTCCCTAAGGCTGCAGTCAATATACCTGCTAAGGCATACAGTAAAGCCATCCCAAGGATATATGCCAAGGCTAAATATGCCGAGCGAACTTTGCCAATCGGTAGATCGCCCTGTTTACCCAAGACGATGCTACTTAAGATAGGCAGCATGGGTAACACACAAGGAGTAAATGCCAGCGCTACTCCTAAAAGTAAAAAGCCTAGAAGTAAATAAGCTAAATCCGCATTTTCTAAATACGACTTAATTGAACTACTGTCATCTCGCCCACTCCAAAGACCAGACAAACTAATACTCTGGGTATTTAAACTCCCTGAACTTGGTCTTAAATACGTATCAGGTATCGGC
>Ga0102871_1000712_pt1 | contig 11708 bp, 10 predicted proteins | sample Colrivmet1546C02_FD_78445 | JGI IMG/M metagenome (GOLD analysis project Ga0102871, IMG submission 78445) | Estuarine microbial communities from the Columbia River estuary - metaG 1546C-02 | ecosystem: Environmental > Aquatic > Marine > Intertidal zone > Estuary | place: USA: Columbia River... | reverse complement strand
TGAGGAAATAGTGTGTACCAAACAGGTAGCAATTCATTCCTCACCTTATTTCGCGTGTAGTCTGATTTAGCATTGCTTTGATCCTCTCGCCACTTCAATTGATTGGATTCGGCCCAAAGTTGCAGTTCGGACTTCTCAAAAGGCAATAAGGGTCGCCAAAAAACACCTCGCTTGGGGGGAACCCCCAGTAACCCCCTAATCCCAGATCCTCTTGCTGATTGAAGGGCAAAATTTTCTATGGAATCATCCAAATGATGAGCGGTTAATACCGCTAATGCACCCGATTCATTGGCTATTTCTTGAAACCATCGGTACCTGATTTCGCGAGCAGCTACTTGAATAGACACTTTATGTTCTAAGGCATAAGTATTTGCATCACAAGTGTATATGTGTGCGTTAATTCCGAGTTTTTTGGCGAGCTCATGGACAAATTCAGCATCCAGATCACTTTCTTTTCCGCGCAGTTGAAAATTCACATGAGCCAGCGAGAAATCTAGTTTTAGTCGGGCGCAAAGATGTGCCAAAACAACGCTATCTATGCCAGAACTGCAGGCCACAATAAAATGGTTATCCAGCAGTTCATCAAAAGATTCCTCCAAATGTTTGGCCCAACGAGTTTCTAGCATTTAGGAGGAATTTTCATGTGTCTAACTGTGAATAGATCGGTTTTCTGTAGCGGCCAGTGCGGCTTCCTTAATCGCTTCTGCATAGGTTGGGTGAGCATGACTCATTCGCGCAATATCCTCGGCAGATGCCCTGAATTCCATGGCGGTAACCGCCTCGGCAATTAAATCAGCACAGCGTGCGCCGATCATATGCACCCCCAAAACCTCATCCGTCTTGGCGTGGGCCAATATCTTTACAAAACCATCTGTATCCATACTCGCTCTGGATCTACCCAGCGCGCGCATGGGGAAAGACCCAGACTTATAGGGTATTTCTGCCAGTTGAAGTTGTTCTTCTGTTTGACCAACTCCAGCTACTTCTGGCCATGTGTAGACCACTCCAGGAATCAAATTATAATTGATATGAGGTTTTTGACCGGCAATTATTTCTGCAACCAATACACCCTCTTCCTCAGCTTTGTGTGCTAGCATAGCTCCCTTGACTACATCACCTAGGGCATAAATATGAGGTATGTTGGTTTGAAGATGCTCATTGGTTTGTATTCTACCTCGGTCGTCAGTGTGAATGCCAACATTTTCTAAACCTAGACCTTCCGTGTAAGCCTTTCGACCAATAGATACCAAGCAATAATCTCCTTCAAAAGAAACTTGATTCCCCTTGGCATCGGTAGCTTCAACCACTACCTGGTCTTTGACACGACTCACCTTGGTCACTTTGTGGCTTAAGGCAAATTGCATTTTTTGTTTTTTCAAGACCCTGAGCAATTCTTTAGAAAGTGATTTATCCATGCCGGGGATAATGCCGTCCATGTATTCAATCACGGTTACTTGTGCGCCTAATCTGTGGTAGACTTGTCCCAACTCCAATCCGATAACTCCCCCACCAATAACTAGAAGATGTTTGGGGATTTCTTTAAGCTTTAAAGCCTCTGTAGAGGTGATGATTCTTTCTTTATCAATGGCCGCAAAGGGCAAAGTAGCCGGCTTGGAACCTGTAGCAATAATGATATTCTTGGCCTCAACTTTGGTTTTTTTACCGTCTTTGTCAACTACTTCAAGGGTGTTGGCTTGAATAAACGAACCTTTTCCGTGAATCACAGTCACCTTGTTTTTATCCATCAAAAAATCAATCCCCTTGGTGGTAGTAGCCACTACTTCATCCTTGCGGGCTATCATTTGAGCTAGATTTACTTTGATACTTCCCTCCACATCTATACCGTGCTCCTTGAACTGGTGCACCGCAGTTTCGTAATGATGGGAAGAGTCCAGCAATGTTTTTGAAGGGATACAACCTACATTTAGGCAAGTCCCCCCCAACGTATCATACTTTTCAATTAAAACCGTTTTTAAACCCAATTGGGCACAGCGAATCGCAGCGACATAACCTCCAGGTCCAGCTCCGAGTACAGCAACATCATACATAAGACTAGCATTTAAATACGGTTCAAAAATAATACATTTAAATGGCTTTAAACCCTACCAACCTCGGATAAAATACCCTTGTTTTGGTGCGTAAACCCATTAATTTGTAATATTACGTTTTATAAACAATCCTATGTCTACTAACCCATCTAACGATTCAGTCCCTGCAATTTCAATTTTTGAATCTTTAGTACCAATTGTCGTACTAGTAGCCCTTTTAGCTCTTAACGTTGTGCTTTATGGAGACAGCGCCTTGGCGGGTTCTAATCAATTTGTTCTATTGCTGGGTGGTTTTGTGGCTGCTCTAGTGGGATTTCGTCGTCGTATTTCTTTTAAATACATGATGGAAAAAGTCTCCGAGAATGTTCAGTCCACAACTTCAGCCTTGTTAATCCTACTCATGGTGGGTGCTTTATCCGGCACTTGGTTAATCAGTGGCATTATACCCTCCATGATTTATTATGGGTTACAAATACTTAACCCAACCATTTTTCTTGCCGCCTGTGTGCTCATATGTTCCATAATATCTATAGCTACTGGTAGCTCTTGGACTACATCAGCCACGGTTGGAATTGCCCTAATCGGTATTGGTGATGCACTTGGGGTGTCCATGGGAATGACTGCAGGAGCTATTTTATCCGGTGCTTATTTCGGTGATAAATTATCCCCGTTAAGCGATACAACCAATTTGGCGCCTGCTATGGCTGGAGGTGAGTTATTTGACCACATTAAATACATGATGTGGACAACAGTACCCACCTATTTGGTGACGCTGATCGTTTTTGTTATACTGGGTTTGAATATAGAGGTGAGCGCCCTCGATCAAACTCAAGAGATGTTGTTTCAGATCAAGCAAACCTTTGATGTTACGCCTTGGCTGTTTCTAGTGCCCTTATCCGTAGTATTGATGATTGTGAAAAAAACTCCTCCTCTGATCGCGCTTTTGGTGGGTACTCTATTGGGTGGCGTATTTGCCCTTATGTTTCAACCTGAGGTAGTTATGGGAATCACTGGCGCTGAGGAATTTAATCCAGCTGCTGCCTATAAAGGAATTATGGACGCAATCACCATACAAATTTCAATACCTTCAGAACACCCCATTTTAGGAGATCTATTTCAATCCAAGGGTATGTATGGAATGTTGGGGACTATATGGCTGATTGTGTGCGCCATGGTTTTCGGTGGGATTATGGATGGCATTGGCGCTCTTAACCGGCTGAGTCAAGCGTTGTTGTCCGTTGCCAAAACTACTTTTGGTCTTTTTGCTAGTACAGTCGCTAGTTGTTTGGCCTTAAACTTAACCGCCTCTGATCAGTATATTTCTATAGTTGTGCCAGGAAAAATGTTTGCCAAGGCATATAAAGACAAAGGTCTGGCTCCAGAAAATCTGAGCCGAACATTAGAGGATTCAGGAACAGTAACCTCTGTATTGGTGCCGTGGAATACCTGTGGGGCCTACCACAGCGGTGTTTTAGGAGTGCCGGTAGCTAGTTATTTTGTCTACGCTATTTTCAATTGGTTAAGCCCAATCACTACACTTATTTTCGCGGCTTTTTCTATTAAAATCAAACAGCTCAGGGGATAAATTTGGCTTGTATTGATGCCATGGCCCCACTCTTTTTTTTGTACTTTAGTACCCGAATTTTGACGAACTATGGCCGCTAAATCAACGAAGGCAAAAGCTGACCTTTCCCCTAAAAAAATATTCGCTATTTCAAGGAAAAACCGAATCATCCTTGGCTTTTTCACCATGGTACTGGCCATAGCTTTCCTGATTGCATTGATTTCTTTTCTAAGCACCTGGAAAGAAGACCAAAGTATCCTGGGCGATTGGATGAACAGAAGTACGGCAGCAAAAAACACCTTGAATAAATTTGGAGCCGTCGTTGCCTACTATGCTTTATATCAAGGTTTTGGTGTTAGCAGCTTTATTTTTGGGTATTTATTAGGTATCTCTGGTTGGGCGATGATGTTTACTTCCAAAAGGTTTTCCCTTTGGTCACAATGGTTTTGGGGCCTTTACTCAGTGATTTTTCTCAGTGTAGGGTTTGGTTTCTTGTTTACTTCTGCTCCCTTGTGGGGAGGAGTTGTGGGCTATGAGATGAATTTGTTGTTGAAGGATTATGCAGGAACAACTGGAGTCGGGCTGATTCTATTATGTGCGCTCATGATTTTTGCCGTGCGTGTGTTGCAATTTGACCCGGAGAAAATTCAACTAGCTACATGGTTTACACGATTTAAGAACAACAAAAACACTGTTGGCTCCATAGATACGGAGTCACCAGTAGCACTTGAGGAGGATGAGATTTCTGTACCGCTAATTCCCGTCGACCCTGCTGAATCTGTCCTGAATGAGTCTCAACCAGTTGATTTTCCTGATGAAAGCCAGGAGGAATCCGATCAGCAAACGCTCAGTGCTGAATCCAGGGTACAGGTCCCGCTATCATGGAAGCCCGCCATGGAGGCATCTACCCTACATGAAAGCAACAAGGAACCAAACCCAGAGGGTGATGTTCCTATAGAACTAAATGAAATCACCCAAGAAACAGAGGAAACAGATAATCTCGCTGCACAAATTAGAGATCAATTTGGGGATTTTGACCCTACACTGGAATTAAGCAATTACCAATTTCCTCCTATTGAATTGCTAGCAGCTCATGGAAGCTCGGGAAGTATTACCATCAATGAGGAAGAATTAGAGGAAAACAAAAATAAAATTGTAGACACCTTAAAAAATTACAGTATTGGTATCGCGCAAATTAAAGCGACCATTGGACCTACGGTTACTCTTTATGAAATTGTTCCAGAAGCGGGTATTCGTATATCAAAAATTAAAAACTTAGAGGATGATATCGCCTTGTCGTTATCTGCTTTAGGCATTAGGATCATTGCACCTATACCGGGTAAGGGAACTATTGGTATTGAAGTGCCCAACAAAAATCCTTCTGTGGTCTCTATGAGGTCCGTGATCGCCTCCACTAAATTTCAAAAGGCAGAGATGGAATTACCCATCGCATTTGGAAAAACCATCAGCAATGAGACGTTTGTTGTTGATTTGGCCAAAATGCCTCACATGCTGATGGCTGGAGCTACAGGACAAGGAAAATCGGTGGGATTAAATGCGGTATTGACCTCATTATTGTATAAAAAGCACCCAGCTGAAGTAAAATTTGTCTTGGTTGACCCAAAAAAGGTAGAATTAACCTTATACAACAAAATTGAACGTCATTTTTTAGCCAAACTACCCGATTCGGCTGATGCGATCATTACCGACAACACAAAAGTAATCCATACCTTAAATTCATTGTGTATTGAAATGGATCAACGATACGAGTTGCTTAAACTCGCAATGGTTCGAAACATAAAAGAATACAACGAAAAGTTTAAGTCACGTAGGCTAAATCCCAATGAAGGACATCAATTTCTACCTTATATCGTCTTGGTTATCGACGAATTTGCCGACCTGATCATGACCGCAGGCAAAGAGGTGGAGACACCTATAGCCCGATTGGCCCAATTGGCCAGAGCGATTGGTATTCACTTAATCATAGCTACGCAAAGGCCTTCAGTTAATGTGATTACTGGAATAATTAAAGCCAACTTTCCGGCCCGTTTGGCTTTTAGGGTGACTTCAAAAATTGACTCCCGTACTATTTTAGACACCCAGGGTGCGGATCAATTGATTGGACGTGGAGATATGTTATTTACTCAAGGAAACGATGTGACACGCATCCAGTGCGCCTTTGTTGATACCCCTGAGATTCAAAAACTAACTGAATTTATTGGATCACAGCGCGGATATGCCCAGGCACATCTTCTTCCCGAATATGTTGGTGAAGAATCCAGCTTAGATATGTCCGATTTAGGGGAACGCGACCCTTTGTTTAGAGAGGCAGCCGAAGTATTGGTGATTGCCCAACAAGGTTCTGCTTCCCTAATCCAACGAAAACTAAAGTTGGGCTACAACCGAGCGGGTAGGTTAATCGATCAGTTAGAGGCAGCGGGCATTGTCGGTCCATTTGAAGGCAGTAAAGCCCGACAAGTCCTCATACGTGACATGCAAGCGCTCGAGCAATTTTTTAATCAATAAATTCACCCTATGAGACTATTCTGGTCATTATTTATATCCTGTATATTATCCTGTCAGCTCCATGCACAAGATCAATCCAAAGCATTGCTGGATCGCCTGTCACAAAAAGTGCTTTCTCACCAAAACATACAGATTGCCTTTGATTATGTATTGGATAATAAAGATGCAGGTGTTCAACAAAAAACAGCAGGTAAATTGATTCTTAAAGGAAAAAATTATCGCTTTGAAATGTTAGGAGCCATCCAAATTTTTGATGGTATAAAGGTGTATACTATTGTAGACGACAATGAAGAAGTCACCGTTGAAGCCCCTCAGAAATCAGATGCCTCTGAGCTTTCACCTCAAGACTTAATTCAATTTTACAAACAGGGTTACACGTATAAATGGGATATTGAACAACCGGTCGGAAACCGAAAAATACAATACATCAAATTAACGCCTATTGCGTCTAAATCATCGCTTCAATCGATCTTACTGGGTATTGATACCAAAAACCTAGAGATTTACAAGGTAATACAAACCGGAAAAAACGGCACCAAAACAACACTAACAGTCCAAAGCTGGAAGGTAAATCAACCATTATCGGCCAATGCATTACTGTTTGATCGTGCCTATTACACCAAGAAAGGGTACTACATCAGCGAATTGTGAAACGACTAGACCGTTATATCTTTTTTCAATTTCTTCAAAATTTTGGAGCATCCTTCGTTATTTTGATGGCTATTTTCATTTTTCAAATGATCTGGTTGTTTATCGACAACCTGGCTGGAAAAGGATTAGATCTTTTGGTTATCGGTAAATTTATTTTTTACATGATACCTGACCTGACAGAAAAGGTACTTCCGCTAACCGTATTGCTCTCCTCTATTCTCACATTTGGCAGTTTTGCAGAGCACTACGAGTTTGCTGCCATGAAAGCATCAGGTATATCCTTGCAAAGGAGTATGCGGAGTTTAATCGTGTTGGTTTCATTTATGGGGTTATTTACCTTCTATTTTGCCAACGAAGTGATTCCAGCAGCCAAAAAAAAATCCTACAGTCTTCAAAAAAACATAGCTAAAGTAAAACCTGCCGTAGCGATTGCAGAAGGTCTTTTTAATGATTTTGAAGGTACTGGAATGAATATTCACGTGGTCGATAAATACGGGGAAGATGACCGTATGCTCCAAGGAGTAACCATTCACAAAAAAGACAATACAGGAAGAAATAATGTCTTGATCAAAGCGACTACGGGTGAGTTCATCAATGATCCGCTTAGCAATCATATTCAACTGCTACTTCACGATGGTGTGTACTACGAAAATATTCAAACCAAAGGGATTGAACAAAACAAAAAACATCCTTGGGCCCAGGCAAAATTTGATACGTACCGATTACTCATTGATTTATCGGAAGTGTATAATGTGGATTTAGACGAATCCATCGATGTAAATTCTGAAAAAATGAAGAATATTTTTCGTTTGCAAAACGATATAGATTCTATTTATCAGAACAATCAATTAATGGTTGAGGCATTGACCAACAACATCAGAGGACGTTTAGGCGCCCCGCTCACCTACTTAAATCCCCAGGCACAAGCAGCAGAAGAATTAGCGAGCGATATAGATACCAGTAGTGTTGAGCCTGTAGTGAATATGCCAGATCTGCTCTCCAGACTAGATGAATACAAACAAGTCCATTTATATGGGGTAGCACAAAACAATATAACCAATGCTTTAACTACGATACAAAACAAAAAAGAAGAAATGTATTTTAGGTATAAAGTATACCAAGCCCACATTCTCGAGTTGCATAAAAAATATGCATTGGCCCTGTCTTGCATCGTTTTGTTTTTTGTTGGTGCTCCGTTGGGAGCTATTATTAGAAAAGGCGGGCTTGGGTTGCCATTAATCATAGCGGTAGTTTTGTTTTTAACCTATTATTTCTTGGGGGTATTTACGTACAATTATGCTAAAGAGGGAAATATTCATCCTTATTTAGGGGCCTGGCTCCCTACAATGATCATGCTTCCATTAGGTGTGTTTCTCACGTATAGAGCTACCCATGATCAAGGCTTACTCAGTATGGGACCCATCATAGGAACTATAGAGCAATGGTGGAACAAATGGATAAAACAAAAGACAACATGAGCGTATTGGATCGAATTGAAGAGGCTATTGAGGACATCAAACAAGGAAAAGTTATCATCGTTGTCGATGATGAGAACCGCGAAAACGAAGGTGATTTTTTAGGGGCTGCAGAGACGGTTACTCCGGAAATGATCAACTTCATGGCTACCCACGGACGTGGATTAATTTGCGCCCCGTTGACGGAAGGACGCTGTAGGCAATTGGGATTGGAACGCATGGTGAGCCATAATACAGATCCATTAGAAACCGCATTTACGGTGTCTGTAGACCTAAAAGGGCATGGAGTCACTACAGGGATTTCTGCCTCCGATCGGGCCAAAACAATTACCGCATTAACTAAAGAAGAAACCCAACCTCACCATTTAAGTAGGCCAGGGCATATCTTCCCGCTCATTGCTAAAGAAGGGGGTGTATTGCGCAGAACTGGACATACAGAGGCGGCCATCGATTTTGCCCGTTTGGCAGGATTTGCCCCTGCAGGAGTCATTGTCGAAATCATGAATGCTGATGGAAGTATGGCTCGTTTACCCCAATTGCTGGAGGTAGCCAAAAACTTTCAATTAAAAATTGTGTCCATCGAAGATTTGGTTAAGTACCGGATGGAACACGATAGCCTGATCGAGAAAAAAATGGACTTTCCTGTGCAAACCAGGTTTGGTTCATTCCGGTTGCGTGCCTACAAACAAACGACCAACCAACAGATTCACCTCGCTTTAACCAAAGGTAATTGGAAAAAAGGGGATCCGGTACTCACCAAGATCAGTCCTACCCAAATTCACCATGATCTGTTGAGTTCTTTAACCCAAGATCAAAACCAAATAATGGAGCGTATTTTTCAAGCGGTAGCTCAAGAAGAATCTGCTGCAGTAGTATTTATCAACCAAGACATCAATCACTTGGGGATGCTGTCACGACTTCAAATCGTAAAAGAAAACCAAAGCAAAGAAATATACCAAGCTCCCCCCATTGAAATGGATGCCAAAGATTTTGGCGTAGGTGCTCAAATCCTACATGACTTGGGAATTAACAAAATAAAATTGCTCTCCAATGCCACCCAGGTAAAACGCGTAGGAATGATTGGCTATGGTCTAGAAATTATTGCCTATCAAAAATACTAAGATCAATCAACCTCAATCACTACTTCCGCTACAGGACGCCTTACTTTAGCTAATGAAGCCATAAAGTCGTCAGCAGCCCTATACCCTACTGGCATCACTAAGGTAGCTGTAAGGCCTTTCTCGGTGAGTCCAAGTACCGAATCATAACCTTGTGGATCAAAGCCTTCCATAGGACATGAGTCCAAATGGTGCAGGGCGCAAGCGGTCAATAAATTACCCAAAGCAATATAGGCTTGCTTACTGGCCCAAAGAGTTAATTGTTCTTTTGGTTTGGTAATAAAATTCTCCATCAGGTGTTTTTTGAAAGGTGCCAGCACCTCAGTGGGCGTACCCCTAACCTCCTCTACCCGGGCAAAATAGTTTTCGACAAATGCGGCATCAATGGATTGCTCGGAGCAAATAACAAAAAGAGCACTCGCTTGTCCTACTTGTTTTTGGCCATAAGAATGGGCAACAAGCTGCTCCTGTACCTTTTTATCGGTAACCACCACGAGCTTCAAAGGCTGCAACCCGTAGGATGTAGCCGTCAAGGCAAATGTTTTTTTTAACAGATCCAAATCATCTTTGGAAATGTTTCTTTGATCATCAAACTTTTTGGTGGCGTATCGCCATTCCAACTGCTCTATTAGTCCCATATTTATTATTTATTCATAGGTGGTAAACCACAATTTTATAGACATCGCTATAACCATCACAATTAAAAACACACGAATATATCCGTCGCCTTTTTTTACTGAATACCTCGAAGAAACCCAGGCACCGCTAGCATTACCTATTGCGTGTACCAGCCCCATAGTCCAATTCACTTTGTCATTGATGACAAAAACAGCGAGTGCGGCAATCGTGTAGAAAAACACCACAGATACTTTAGTGGCGTTTGTTTTAACTAAACTGAGTCTGTTGACATAATTCAAAAACAGCATAATGACAAACCCGATGCCTGCATTGATAAATCCACCGTAAATACCGATGAAAAAAAAGGCTACGACGGATATCCAAAGATGTTTCCCCGTCAAACGTTCTAGTAAGTCCTCTTTCTTGGCTTTTGGTTTTAGTACCATCAGACCAACTACGACAAACATGATGACAACCAATACCTTATTAAAGGTTTCCCCTTTTATATCTACAGAGATTTGCGCCCCAATTACGGCCCCAATCATAGCGGATAACCCCAAATAAAGATTGAAGGGGAAATTTCCCACCCCTTTGCTTTTAAATCCAGCGGCCCCAACAGCCGTTTGCGCCAAGATAGCTACGCGATTGGTCCCATTGGCCACAGCAGGGGGTAATCCCATAAAGATAAACATGGGTAAGGACAATAAAGAAGCACCACCTGCCACCGTATTGATAAACCCTACGACAAAACCGACAGAAATTAAAATGGCATACTGAATCCAACTATCCATGGAGGCAAAATTAGGTCATTTTTTGTGCGCTTCAAGCACAACGATTTTAAATAAAAAAACCCACAACCGAGTTGTGGGTTTTCTGGAGCGGAGAAAGAGGGATTCGAACCCCCGGAGGTGTGACCCTCAACAGTTTTCAAGACTGCCGCATTCGACCACTCTGCCATTTCTCCTTAGCGGAGGCAAATATAGTAATGATTTTAACAGTCACACAATAATTACCTTAATTTATTTTTGTGAAGAACGGGCTGATTCGCTTTTCTTGTCCCCTACCTGTGGGGTGTTTTTTAGGTATTGATCCCTAAGATCAGCCAAGGAAGTATGGTTAAGAATACCTAAAGTTTTATCCCTAACCTGCTCAAATACCCCCTTGATTTGACAGGTGCTTTCATCGCATCCTTCACATGAAGCGTAATAGTTGAGGGAAACACAGGGCAATAAAGCAATGGGACCATCAATAATTCGGATAATTTCCGTGGTTGTAATCTCTGATGCTGGCTTCAGCAATGTATATCCTCCCGTACTCCCCCTTCTAGAATGCAGTATTCTACCGTTGCGTAAATCCCTGAGTATGGTCTCTAAAAACTTCTTGGGTATATGTTGTCGAGTAGCTATTTCGGAAGACATGACCGGTTTGTTTGGGTCGTGCTGTGCGGCAATGTCAATCAGCGCACGAATAGCATACTTGCACTTGTGAGAGATCATATTTTTTTCACAAATATAATTTGTTTTCTCATTTAATACTATTCCTACTAAGTTGATAGGAGTTTTGAAAATTAATATAACGTGATTTTCACTAAAGGACTACAGCAATTCACTGTTGGATCGAGAAAACTAGGCCAGCTCTTTGTAAAGTATGTAGATAGCCATAATCAAAACAAACCATCCAAATGCTTTTTTGAGTTTTTCCCCGGGTA
>Ga0102871_1000693_pt1 | contig 11895 bp, 9 predicted proteins | sample Colrivmet1546C02_FD_78445 | JGI IMG/M metagenome (GOLD analysis project Ga0102871, IMG submission 78445) | Estuarine microbial communities from the Columbia River estuary - metaG 1546C-02 | ecosystem: Environmental > Aquatic > Marine > Intertidal zone > Estuary | place: USA: Columbia River... | reverse complement strand
TCTTTGTATTTTTATTGGATTATATGTTTTTTTCTTGATGACACTGGAGATTTATAAATGGCCGTTAATAAAATGCTTAAGTTTGTGCACGTAAGTCGTGATATGCCTACAAAGCGTATGCCAAAACTCAGAAACAAAGATTATAATGAGGTTTATCAAGAATTTGCAGCTGAAAAGGCAGAAGAGCAATCTAGTAGATGTAGCCAATGTGGCGTACCGTTTTGCCAAACACATTGCCCATTACATAATAATATTCCTGACTGGCTCCGACTGACGGCTGAAGGCAGATTGAAAGAAGCTTATGAATTAAGCCAAGACACAAATACATTTCCTGAAATCTGTGGTCGGATTTGCCCACAAGATCGTTTGTGCGAAGGTAATTGTGTAATTGAGCAATCAGGCCATGAAACAGTAACAATAGGCTCTGTCGAAAAATATATTACTGATACAGCATGGGAAAAAGGCTGGGTGAAGGCCATAACTCCTAAAGTAGAGCGTAGTGAGAGTGTGGGGATTATTGGTGCAGGTCCAGCTGGGCTGGCAGCTGCTGACCGCTTACGTAAAATGGGCATTCAAGTTACTATATATGATCGTTATGATCGTGCTGGTGGATTACTAACTTATGGAATACCAGGATTTAAATTAGAAAAAGATGTTGTAATGCGCCGGAATGATCTTCTTTCTGAAGGCGGTGTAAATTTTGAATTAAATACAAATATTGGTATCGATATTTCGTTTCATGATATTCGCTCCAAGCACGATGCGATCTTAATTGGTACTGGAGTTTATAAAGCCCGAGAGCTGTCAGGAATAGGTTCATCAAACAAAGGAATTGTAAAAGCATTAGATTACTTAACAGCATCAAATAGATCAAATATGGGCGATCATGTTCCAGAAATTGAAAATGGAGAACTTAACGCAAAAGGAAAGCGTATTGTAGTTATTGGCGGTGGTGACACTGCAATGGATTGCGTGCGAACAGCAATTCGTCAAGGTGCAAAATCTGTTAAATGTCTCTATCGTCGCGATAAGAAGAATATGCCTGGTTCACAACGTGAAACTCAAAATGCAGAAGAAGAAGGTGTAGAATTTGTATGGCTGTCTGCGCCAAAGGGTTTTGTTGGTGAGGGAGAAGTGTCTGGAGTTGTTGTTTCTAAAATGCGATTAGGTGCGCCAGATTCATCTGGTAGACAAAGTCCAGAAGAAATAGTTGGTGCTGATTATACTGAAGATGCCGATCTTGTTATAAAAGCACTTGGATTTAATCCAGAAAACTTACCAACATTGTGGGATACACCTGAATTAGAGGTAACACGTTGGGGAACAATCAAAACAGATTTCAAAACACACTCAACTTCACTTCCTGGTGTATATGCTGCAGGAGATATAGTGCGAGGGGCTTCTTTAGTTGTTTGGGCAATTCGAGATGGAAGAGAAGCAGCGGATAGCATTCTTGCTTTCTTAGATACACAGACGTCAATTGCTGCCGAATAATATTAAAAATAATTTGATAAAGCCTAAAAATTCAATTGAAAGTAAATAAAAATGACAAAATTTGACAAAAATTGGAAAGCTCAGGAAGAAGCAAAAAGAGAATTTCTAAACAACCACGGTATGTATTCTGAAGAAGATGAACATAGCTCATGTGGTGTTGGACTTGTCGTTTCAATTGAAGGAAAAAAATCTCGCAAAGTTGTTGATAGTGGAATATCTGCTTTAAAAGCAATTTGGCACAGGGGTGCTGTGGATGCAGATGGTAAAACTGGAGACGGTGCCGGAATTCATTTGCAAATACCAATAGATTTTTTCTACGACCAAGTAGAGAGAACAGGTCATAATCCACGAAAAGATCAATTATTGGCTGTAGGACAGATTTTTTTGCCACGAACAGATTTTGGTGCGCAAGAAACTTGTAGAACAATAGTTGAATCAGAAGTGCTTAAAATGGGGTACTACATTTATGGTTGGCGTCATGTTCCAGTTGATATTTCTTGCCTAGGCGAAAAGGCAAACTCTACTAGACCAGAAATTGAACAAATACTTATCTCTAATTCCCAAGGATCAGATGAGGAGAAGTTTGAACGAGATTTATACATAATCAGGCGCAGAATTGAGAAAGCGGTAACTGCTGCGCAGATAAAAGATTTTTATGTTTGTTCATTATCGTGCAGATCAATTATTTACAAAGGAATGATGCTTGCAGAGCAAGTAGCAGTATTTTACCCAGATTTGATGGATGAACGTTTTGTTTCGGCATTTGCAATTTATCATCAAAGATATTCAACAAACACATTCCCACAATGGTGGTTAGCTCAACCATTTAGAATGCTTGCTCATAATGGTGAAATTAATACTTTAAAAGGAAATGTAAATTGGATGAAATCTCATGAAATCCGAATGATTTCTAGAAATTTTGGTGAATGTGGTGAGGATATAAAACCAATAGTTCCATCAGGATCGTCTGACTCAGCTGCTTTAGATGCAGTGTTTGAAACTATAGTTCGCGCAGGTAGATCTGCTCCAATGGCAAAAACAATGCTTGTTCCAGAAGCTGTAAATTCCATTAATGTCAAAGATGAATGGAAGGCAATGTATGAGTACTGTAATTCAGTAATGGAGCCTTGGGATGGTCCAGCAGCTTTAGCTATGACGGATGGTAAATGGGTTTGTGCGGGATTAGACCGGAGTGGGCTACGCCCAATGAGATATGTGATTACTGGTGATAATATATTAATTGCTGGATCTGAAGCTGGGATGGTGCCTATTGATGAATTAAATGTCAGGGAAAAAGGAGCTTTAGGCCCAGGCCAATTAATTGCAGTTAATATGGTAGAAGGCCGATTGCTGCATGATGAAGAAATGAAGGATGAATTATCTCAGAGCCGTGACTTTAAAACGTTCATTAAGTCAGTCATAGATTTAGACGATATCACTTCCAGCAAAAAAGAAATAATAAATTTTTCAGGTGATGCACTTCGCTCACGACAAGTTGCAGCTGGTTATTCTGTTGAAGAATTAGAAATGATACTTCATCCAATGGCTGAAGATGGAAAAGAAACTTTAGCTTCAATGGGTGACGATACTCCGTCTGCTGTATTGTCAGAAATGTACCGTCCTTTGAGCCATTTTTTCCGTCAAAATTTTAGTCAAGTTACAAATCCACCAATCGATAGTCTTCGTGAATTTGGAGTTATGAGTTTAAAAACTAGATTTGGTAATTTAGGAAACGTTTTAGATGACAATAATTCACTAACAGAAGTATTATCTCTAAAATCACCTTTTGTTACTAATAGTCAATTTTCAGCAATGGTTGAAAGATTTGGATCAAGTGTTACTTCGATTGATTGTACATTCCTAAACGGTGATGAAAACGGATTACAAAATGGATTGCAGCGTATCAGAGAAGAAGCCGAGGATGCTGTTAGGTCTGGAGCCGGTCAAATTGTTTTGACAGATAAAGACCAATCTGAAACGCGAATACCAATGCCAATGATTTTAGCTACTAGCGCGGTTCATTCTGGGCTAACAAAGGTTGGTTTAAGAACTTTTTGCTCGTTAAATGTACAATCTGCTGAGTGTATAGACCCTCATTATTTTGCTGTACTAATTGGTTCTGGTGCAACAACTGTAAATGCTTATTTGGCACAAGATAGTTTGGCTGATAGGGTTGATAGAGGTCTTTTAGACTGTACACTCGAAGTTGCTATGGCGAGGTATAAAGAGGCTATAAATCAAGGCCTTTTAAAAATAATGGCAAAAATGGGAATTTCGGTAATTTCATCATATAGAGGTGGATTAAACTTTGAAGCTGTTGGCCTTTCTCGAGCGCTAGTAGCAGAATTTTTTCCTGGAATGACTAGTCGTATTTCTGGGATTGGTTTAATAGGGATACAACGAAAAATAGTTGATGTTCATGCAAAAGGATGGCTGCTGGGAACGGATATTCTTCCAATTGGTGGGTTTTACAAAGCACGTAGATCTGGCGAAAAGCATGCATGGGAAGCCCAAACAATGCACATGTTGCAAACAGCATGTGATAGAGCTTCATATGATATCTGGAAGCAATACAGTGCAAAATTACAATCGGCACCACCAATTGCTTTGCGGGATTTAATGGATTTTAAACCTGTAACAAAAGCAATACCTGTTGAAGAGGTCGAAAGTATAACCTCAATTCGTAAAAGATTTGTGACACCTGGAATGTCTTTAGGTGCGTTAAGCCCAGAAGCTCATAAGACACTTAATGTGGCAATGAATAGAATTGGTGCAAAGTCAGATAGTGGTGAAGGTGGAGAAGATCCAGCACATTTTCACCCAGAGGCAAATGGAGATAATCCTTCAGCTAAAATCAAACAAGTTGCCTCTGGTCGTTTTGGTGTAACTGCAGAGTATTTAAATCAATGTGAAGAATTAGAAATAAAAGTTGCGCAAGGTGCTAAACCTGGTGAAGGGGGTCAGTTACCAGGCATAAAGGTAACTGAATTAATTGCTCGCTTGAGGCATTCAACAAAGGGAGTGACATTAATCTCACCTCCACCCCACCATGATATTTACTCAATTGAAGATTTAGCTCAACTTATTTATGACCTAAAACAAATTAACCCTAAAGCAAAAGTAACTGTAAAGTTAGTAGCATCTTCTGGAGTTGGTACAATTGCAGCAGGTGTTGCAAAAGCAATGGCAGATGTAATATTAATCTCTGGTCACAATGGCGGTACCGGTGCTTCTCCTGCAACTTCTATTAAATACGCAGGATTACCATGGGAGATGGGCTTATCTGAAGCACACCAAGTATTAGCAATGAATAATTTGCGAGATCGTGTGACACTACGTACGGATGGTGGGTTACGTACAGGGCGTGATATTGTAATGGCAGCAATGTTAGGCGCTGAAGAATATGGTATTGGCACTGCTGCCCTAATAGCAATGGGCTGTATAATGGTCCGTCAATGTCAGTCTAATACATGTCCTGTTGGTGTATGTGTTCAAGATGAGGAATTGCGAAAGAAATTTACAGGAACTGCAGATAAAGTAGTAAACCTAATTACATTTTATGCACAGGAAGTCAGAGAAGTACTTGCAAGCCTTGGTTTGAGATCCTTGGATGAAGCTATAGGTCGAGCAGATATGTTGGCCCAAGTAAGCCGTGGTAATGATTATTTGGATGATTTAGATTTGAATCCAATGCTTGTAACCGTCGATGGAGCTTCAGATATTAAACTTGATCGTGATAGGCCAAGGCAATCTGTACCCGATACATTAGATGCGGCTATTTTAAAGGATGCAGAACCATTTTTTAAACATGGTGAAAAAATGCAATTATCATATGCAGTTCAAAATACTGCTCGAACAATTGGAACACGCGTTTCATCAAAAATTGTAAAGAAATTTGGTATGAGGAATGATTTATTAGAAGATCATCTGACTATAAGATTAACCGGATCAGCTGGGCAGTCTTTGGGTGCTTTTGCAGCGCCTGGATTGAAACTAGAGGTATCTGGTGATGCAAATGATTATGTAGGAAAAGGGCTTTCAGGTGGTAAAATTGTTGTTCGACCACCATTAGCAAGTCCACTTATTCCATCAGATAATACTATTATTGGGAATACTGTTTTATATGGAGCTACTGCAGGCAAATTATTTGCTAATGGTCGTGCTGGTGAGAGGTTTTGTGTACGTAACTCAGGCGCTTCAGTTGTAGTTGAGGGTTGTGGTTCAAATGGTTGTGAATATATGACAGGTGGCATTACTGTAATACTTGGTGAAACTGGTGCAAACTTTGGTGCAGGTATGACAGGAGGAATGGCTTATGTGTATGATCCTAAGGGACAGTTTAAAGCTCGAGCAAATATGGAAAGTATTGTAACGCTTCCTGTAAGTGTGTCACATTGGGAAGAGCAGCTAAAATCATTAATAGAAGAGCACTTAATGGAGACTAAAAGCCCAAAAGCAGCGCGAATACTAAATAGATGGGACGAAGAGTTAGATAATTTTGTGCAAATTTGCCCAAAAGAAATGTTAAATCATATTCCATTTCCATTAACTCATGAAAACGATAAAAAATTAGCATAGAATTTTAGATACACATCAATTTTTTTGGAATTAGCTTTCATTTACTTAATGTTGTAATCATTAAGTAAATGAAAGTAAGAATTTTGATTAAAGTAACTATCTTTCAAATATATCAGTTTTCATTGAAGCATATATGGAGCCTTTTTGGTGTTATATTACTGTTGCCTATATGCTTTGTAATTATTTTTAATTTTTATAACCCAAGTAAAAGTTTTTATATAAATAGTGAAATTAAGCGTCTTGGCAAAATTGAACAAGAATGGGTTGATATTGAGAAACTTCCAAAAGTGGTTTCTCGCTCAGCTGTTGCAGCAGAAGACGCAAATTTTTGCACTCATCATGGGTTCGATATTGATGCAATTTTTGCAGTTATTAGATCTGGTGCAAATAGGGGTGCTTCTACTATTAGCCAGCAGGTAGCAAAAAATGTTTTTCTTTGGCATGGACGTAATTATTTAAGAAAAGGTTTAGAGGTTGGGTTTACAGTTTTAATTGAATTGATATGGAGTAAAAAACGTATTTTAGAAGTTTATCTCAATGTAGCAGAATTTGACGAAGGTGTTTTTGGTGTAAGTGCGGCCGCACAAAATTATTTTAAGATTGATATAAAGAATATTACTTCATTACAGGCTGCAAGACTCATGGCGATTTTGCCTAACCCTAAGAATAGATCAGCAAGCAAGCCAAGTAATTTTGTTCGTAAAAAAACTAAGGGAATTATGTCTGGTGCAGAAACTATTTTGAAGGATGGAAGAGCATCTTGCTTTTAAGGCGGTTGCAGTTTTAATTTATTCTTGGCACTAAGTATTTAATTATTTAAAAGTGAATATAATGATGCATCGTTTATACCATTACCCTTTATCACCGTTCTCACGAAAAGTTCGTTTAGTTCTTGCAGAAAAAAAAATTGAAGTAGAATTAATAGAAGAGCGGTACTGGGAGCCAAGCCCAGAGTTTTTAAGATTAAATCCTGCTGGGCGTGTACCTATCTTAAGAATAAACAATTATACATTTTGTGAAAGTAATTCTATTTGTGAATATCTTGAGGAAAAATATCCAGACTATCCATTAATGCCAAATAATGTTGAAGAAAGAGCCGAAGTAAGAAGGATTGTTAATTGGTTTGATGATTCATTCTATAAGGAGGTAACCTTGAATTTATTGGGTGAACGTATAATGAAAAAAATTAAAGGAACTGGTTACCCAGACAGTAAAAATGTCAAAGAAGGTGCAAAACGAATTAAATTTCACTTAGATTATATTGCTGATTTATTAGATAATAGACGTTGGCTTGCTGGGAATACAATGAGTATGGCAGATTTTTCAGCAGCAGCACAAATTTCATGTATAGATTATATTTCTGATGTTGATTGGAATAGATCTTCAGCTGTTAAAGATTGGTATGCAAAAATAAAATGCAGACCTGCATTTAGAAGTTTATTGGCGGACCAAATTTCTGGCTTCCCTCAACCGCAACATTATTCGGATCTTGATTTTTGAATGAAAACTTAAAAAATTTATTATTGGAGCAATCTCACGAGATTGGGTTCTCTATGGTGCGCATATGTGCACCTTCAGATATCCCAAGTGCAGCCTCTAAATTAGATAGTTTTTTAAAAAAAAACCACCATGGCAGTATGAACTGGATGGCGGAGCGAATTGAATGGAGAGGTAATCCTGCTTCCCTTTGGCCCGATGCTAAATCTATTATAATGTTAGCAGATAACTATTCACCAAATCACGACCCATTGCATATTTTAGCTCATAGAAATCGCGGTGCAATATCAGTATATGCTCAAAATAAAGATTATCATGAAGTAGTTAAAAAAAAGCTTAAAAAACTTGGTCGGTGGTTGATTCAGCAAGAGAATAGTACCCAAATTAAAGTTTTTGTTGATACAGCTCCAGTTATGGAAAAACCACTAGGTGCTGCTGCGGGCTTGGGATGGCAAGGTAAACATACTAATTTAGTTTCACGTGATCTAGGCAGTTGGTTTTTTTTGGGTGCAATTTTTACAACTTTGGAATTACCAAAAGATACTGGTGAAGAAGATCATTGTGGCTCTTGTAGTGCATGTTTAGATATATGCCCAACGTCTGCATTTCCAGCGCCATATGAATTAGATGCTAGAAAGTGCATATCATATTTAACAATTGAACATGCAGGTCCTGTTGAATTAAGTTTAAGAGACCAGCTGGGAAATCGGATTTATGGTTGTGATGATTGTCTAGCAGTGTGCCCGTGGAATAAATTTGCCAAAGAAGCGAATGAAATTGGATATCATGCGAGAACAGAATTAAAAGCGCCCAAATTATCAGAATTAGTTACTTTAGATGATAATTCATTTCGAAAATTATTTTCAAAAAGCCCAATTAAAAGAATTGGTAGGAACCGTTTTGTTAGAAATGTACTATATGCAATTGGCAATTCTGGTAATGTGGAATTAATAGATAGCGCCAAAAAATTACAACTTGATTTAGATCCTGTTGTCAAAGATGCAGCTGATTGGGCAATTGCAAAACTCAAAGGATCTACAAATGGGTAAAGTTTTGTTAAGTATAGGCCATGGATTTTCAGCTTCTGTATTGGGTGCGCATTTAATTAAAGATGGTTGGACTGTTTACGGAACCACTCGTAGTGTAGAAAAAGCTAAAAAATTGAATAATGATGGTGTAAATTCAATAATTTGGCCTGGTACTAATCTTACGCCATATATTCAAAAAGCCACACATATACTCACATCTGTCTCACCTAATAGTCAAGGCGACCCTGTGCTTGATCAATATAATGAGGTATTTTCAAAAAATACTTTTGATTGGGTTGGGTATCTTTCAACAACGGGTGTTTATGGAAATCATAATGGGGGTTGGGTTGATGAAAATTCACCACTAAAGCCAACCACAACAAGAGGACAATTAAGGGAAGAGGCTGAATTTGCTTGGTCTAAATTAAACGTAAACTTACATATATTTAGATTGGCTGGTATATATGGACCCGGTCGCGGGCCCTTTTCCAAAGTTCGAAATGGTACTGCTCGACGTATTATTAAAAAAGGGCAATTATTTAGTAGAATTCACGTTGATGATATTGCTCAAGTGCTATTGGCTTCTATAAAATATCCAAGGCAAGGAGCTATTTATAATGTATGTGATGACATTCCAGCTCCACCAGAAGATGTAATTGCTTATGCTGCTGAATTATTAGGTATGCCAATCCCTCTTGCTGTAGATTACAATGAAGCAGATATGACACCTATGGCACGTAGTTTTTATGCTGAAAATAAAAGAGTAAGAAATGATCTCATTAAAGAAGAACTAGGTATAGAATTAAAGTTCCCAGATTATAAGACAGGGCTTCAATCTCTTTTATAAAATTTTAAATAAATAAAACTTGAGTGCCTACTTTTGTTAGGTCAAATAGCTCTGCAATTTGCGCATTATACAATCCAATACATCCGTTTGAAGATCTGCGACCAATTTTACGATTATCATGTGTTCCGTGAATTCTATAATATGTCCATGACAAATACAAAGCATGAGATCCCAATGGATTACCTGGTCCAGGGCCAATGTAAGATGGCCAATCTGGATTGCTTTTTAACATTGAAGGTGTAGGTCTCCAATCTGGTCCTACACGCTTCCCTGTAATTGACGTTCTTCCAAGCCGAGTTAGATCGTCAGAAGATGGTACAGCAACAGGATAAAGTTTATAAATATCTTGTTTTTCAGACCAAAAATGTAAAGCTCTACTTTGTGTATCAACTAAAATTACACCATTCTTTGTATTTGAAAAGTAGTTTTTCCAGTTGCTGCGTCCCCTGAACGCTGAAGCATTTCGTCTTACAGAATTTGCCTCACCAGAAAGCCGAGAACTTTGATCTTGGCGTGTATCAAAACCTAACGCTGGATTGTTTAAATCTGGATTCCAGCCTTCTTGCGCAATGGATCTTGAACCAACAGCTAAAGAGCTCATAGCAGTTGCAGTAAACGCTCTGCGTGTAAAATATTTCGACATTACATTATTTCCAGTATACTATTATCATAATATTTATTTACTAATAGATGAAAAATTTGATGTTATCAAATTTAAATTTAGGTAAAAATGCTGATGATAAATAAAGATAAGATTTGAATTAATAGCAAATAATTTTATTAAATATGACTGGAGAAAATATATGTGGAAAGTATTAGCCACTACTGCATTGCTTATAACTTTAACTGCGTGTGAAACACCTTCAGTAAAGAATAGGCCTGGTGATGGAACTGTTATTATTCAAATGGGACGTATTGGTGCAGATAAAGTTCAATATAGGCATTTAGACTCAGTCAATGCAGTGCGACAAGCACGTGGTTTGTCAAATTTGAGCCTAGATGCTTCTTTAATCCGCGCAGCTAAATCACACGCATCTGACATGTCAGCACAAAATAGACCATGGCATTTTGGGTCAGATGGTTCATCCCCTTTGGATAGATTAGAAAATTATGGATATAGTGGACAATTTATTGGTGAAAATGTTTCAGAAACATTTGAAGATGATTTTAATACATTAGATGTATGGATGAATATACCTTTATCTGCATCTATCATATTAGATCCAAAAGCTACTAAAATGGGCATTGCATGGCACCAAGATTCAAATGGTAAGATTTGGTGGGTCCAATTAATAGGAAGTTGAACTTTATGGATTAATTAAGATTGGCGTGCCTGCTTTAACCATTGAGTAAATTACTTTCATGTTTTTATCAGAAACTGAAATACACCCAGCAGTCCAATCTCTTTTTCCAAATTCACCCTTATACCTTGGTCCGCCATGGATAAAAATATCTCCACCTGGATCTATATCCAAACTTTTTGCATATTTTTTATCTTCTGTATTTGGATAACTAATTCCGAGGCTTAAAAAATATTTACTATTATAATTTTTACGGTCTATGAAGTATAAGCCTTCTGGTGTTCGACCATCACCTTGTTTCGACTTATGACTTTTTGGATTAAATCCTAAACCTACTTTAAATTTTCTTATAATTTTATCGTTATGAAATAAAAATAATTTTCTTTGTGATTTATTGACAACAATTTTAGTAATTTTTGGGCCATTATAATTTGGTATGCTTTTATAAACTGTCGAACTGTTGAAACACCCAGAAAAAATAAAAGCCATAAACAATAAAATATTAAATAACTTCACATTATTGCCCTTTAACTTCTTCGGCCATTTGCTTGGCTGATTTACGCACTCTTTGGGTTTCACTTTTTAATTGCCCACATGCTGCCATTATGTCTTCACCTCGAGGTCGACGAATTGGACTTGCGTATCCAGCTTTGTTAACAATATCGCCAAAAGCTTCAATACGATTCCAATCTGATCGTTCATATCCAGATCCAGGCCATGGGTTAAAAGGAATTAAGTTTATTTTGGCAGGTATACCAGAGATCAAATCAACTAGGCGTCTTGCATCTTCGTCTGAATCATTAATATTTTTTAGCATAACATATTCAAAAGTAATTCGTTCTGAATTAGAAAGTTTTGGATAGTTTCGACAAGCTTCTAATAATTCAGCTATTTTATGCTTTCTATTTATAGGGACGAGTACATCTCTAACTTCATCAGTTGTTGCATGAAATGATATTGCTAACATGCATCCAATTTCAGAACCTGTTCGTATAATTTCGGGTACAACACCAGATGTGGACAATGTAATTCTACGTCTTGATAAGGCTATTCCCTCATTATCCATAGCGATCAACATCGCATCACGTACGTTATCTGTGTTGTAAAGAGGCTCACCCATACCCATTAATACAATATTAGATACATTTCG
>Ga0102871_1000691_pt1 | contig 11900 bp, 8 predicted proteins | sample Colrivmet1546C02_FD_78445 | JGI IMG/M metagenome (GOLD analysis project Ga0102871, IMG submission 78445) | Estuarine microbial communities from the Columbia River estuary - metaG 1546C-02 | ecosystem: Environmental > Aquatic > Marine > Intertidal zone > Estuary | place: USA: Columbia River... | reverse complement strand
GGCTTGTTCTCATGATGAAATCTCATATTTGGGTTTTCCATTTTCGATTTCTGAGAATTTTCAAATGAGAAATACACATACAACAATCACCGAGGCTATTACGGTTTTGCAATCTATTTTAGATTTAGCCCGTAAAAAAGACAAAAAAGTCGTGGTCTATCTTTCTATGGGTTTTGGAAATCCCTACGGAGACCCTTGGAGTACAGAAATAGTGGCCAATTGGGTGTCTAAACTTTCGGCTATGGGGGTGGAAATTCTCTCCCTCTCAGATACAGTTGGTAGTGCCCAACCACAAGATATTTCTGCGCTTTACCGTCATTTAATCCCCGCCTATCCATCTATTGAATTTGGGGCTCATTTTCATACCAAAGCTGCGGAATGGTATGAAAAAGTTCATGCAGCCTTTGGGTCGGGTTGTCTTCGTTTTGACGGAGCTATTCAAGGTTTTGGTGGCTGCCCAATGGCAGCCGATGCCTTAACTGGAAACATGCCAACAGAAAAGCTACTTTCTTACTTTACCAGTAAAAAAAAAGCCCATGGTGTAAAATGGATGGCCTTTGAAGCGGCGCACAATAAAGCCACCGCTTTATTCAATGCATACCATTGAATTTAATGCCATCTGCTTGCTTTTAACAAGTTTTGCTCCTGTTATTTTTACAAGCTGTATCTGAATCCTATATTAACTCCGAAAGGGTGGCCAGGTCTTAATCCGTGTGGTAATCTAGAGACCGCATAAGTACTATTTAAGGCATTGACCAAGTTGGTTTGAATCCTCAAACGATGGTTCACTTGAAAATTTACACTAGCATCTAATATTGTATTGGCTTTAACACTATTTAAAGGATCTAAATCACCTTGACCAGCAATGGTTCTTACAGCACCCATATGCCTAAGTTGGGTGTTGAATTGCCATTTTTTTATTTCGTACCCAAGGCTTAAATGCCATTGATTTCTTGCAATGTATGGCATTTCATCTCCAATATTTACGTCACCCCATAAACCACTACTCGCGTCAAAGCTATTTTGAAATTCAGTGTCTGTGAAAGTATATCCAAATGTTAGCGGAAGGCTAGATTGGTTGTTGAAGCGAACTAAATCTAAATTAATAAGAAATTCAATTCCTTGAACCAATACTTCTCCAGCATTAAACAGGTCGAGATTTCCTGTACCTCCACTTGCTGCAAAATCACTCCCTAGTAGGTTGCTGTAATCATTTCTGTATCCTATGAGTTCTGCATTAATACCTGCATAGCTAAATCTAGCCCCCAGTTCCGTATTAATACTTTCTTCTGCTTTCTGACCTTCAATAGATCCAGGAGGGGCAAATCCCTTGTGTACTCCACCAAAAATTGAAACCTGATCTAGTTTGTAGTTAAAACCAACACCGGGAATCCAGACCCCCAAACTATTGGATCTTTCTGAAAGATCTGATCCGTTTCTTTGCGTATCATTTTTTCCATAGTCTGTCCTAGAAAGCGTCATGTTCTCATACCTCACTCCGGGGGTAAGGGTCAGGTTTTTATAGTTGTATTTGTAAAATGCATAGGCAGCAAAAGCATTGGCGTCACTCACTCTATTTGCGTCTGTACCTCGTGTGCCGGTCTTGGCTAAAACCATTGCGCCATTTTCCATACTATAGTCATTGAGCCATTGAAACCTGTCTTCTTGATCTTCATGGAGTCTTACGCCAATTTCGAGATCGTGGTAGGCTTGTTCTCCATCCCAATGAACGTCTAATTTAGTTTGAACACCCCTCGACAAATAGGACCTATTATTTGCTTTTATAAATAAATCAGCTTCTTTAGAGTCTTGAGCGCCAATAATTCGCTCATATGCTTCAGGATATTCAGAAGGATTGGTTAAAATATCCGTAAGGGACATTTTATTATTATCAATCTCAAGGTAGTCTAATTTATACCAGTTTCTGGCAAACTCATTTTGGTATGCAGTGGTAGTCAGCGATAAATAATCAGAAAATTTGAGGGTGTGGGTAAGCATATATTGCCTGTGTAGGGTATTCATTTGGTCTTTTTCAGAGGCAGTATAACGCTGAAAAGCGTCTTTTGAAAAATCTTCCTCAGTTAATCCTAAGTAAGTTTCATTGGAAGTTTCATCTGAGTATTGGTATTTGAATTCTAAGGATTGATTTACGTTAAATAAAACGTCACTGTATTTAATTTTACCTACAAAATCTTGTTTGTCAAAACCAGTATTTCCGCCATTAGGCAGTGTTTTAAATCCATCAGAGTCATATCTGGTGTAGTCTGCCAAGTACCCCCATTTTCCTTTAGTGGCGCCATGACTTAAATTAAATAGGGAAGAATTAAAAGCACCGTATTGCGCTAAAAGTTGGGTGCTATTGTCTTGAGGAATGACTTTAGATACTAAGTTTATAGCACCTCCAGTAGTATAAGGACCGTATTGTATTTGGCTGCTGCCTTTGATAATTTCCACTGCTTGCATTCGGGCAATGGTTGGGAAATAATAGGCTGCAGAAGCACTATAAGGTGCGGGAGCAATTAACACCCCGTCTTCCATTAGCGTAATTTTTGCGGAACGTTCAGGAGAAGTACCCCTCAAACTAATATTAGGTCTTAATCCCATACCATCTTCTTCATAAATAGAAACACCAGGTACAGATCTCAGGGTCCTATTGATGTCTGTTATATTAAATTTTTGCAATTCTTCTTGGTCCATATAATATGCGGCACCAGTTCTATTTTTAGCCCTAAACTTACTGCCAAATAATTGGTGCGCAGACACCACAACTTCTGAGAGTACCTGAGTACTGTCCTTTTTCGCGGTTTCATTTTCCTGTCCTAGAGAGATGTTAGATACTAGTAAAGTGAGTGAAAATGCAAATAACTTATTCATTTGTTCTTATTTAGACTTATTAAAAATAACATTGCAAATATAATACTGAAATTTAAATTCACAAAGCTTATTTAGAATAAATAAAAATAAAATAATGTTAAAACTCTACCGATTCAAGCTATTTATGTCCTCCTTTTTTATAAAGGATTTACGGACAGCTTTTTAAATCCAAACAAAGCATCGTTTTTTCGAATAAATACGGTATATTTGCACGCAATTAAACTTTAATTGCTATGCAAGCACATCTTGACAAAATTGTAGGAGAAGGTCTCACTTATGACGACGTACTCTTAATTCCAGCCTTTTCAGAAGTACTTCCAAGAGAAGTTAATATTCAAGCGAAGTTTACAAGAAACATTACGATCAATGTTCCTATTGTATCTGCTGCTATGGATACTGTAACCGAATCTCGTATGGCTATTGCCATGGCTCGAGAAGGAGGAATAGGGGTGCTGCATAAAAACATGTCTATTGAAGCGCAGGCTTTGAAGGTTAGAAAAGTAAAGCGTGCAGAGAGTGGAATGATTATAGATCCTGTGACTTTACCATTAACCGCTACGGTAAAAGATGCTAAAGACAATATGAGAGAGTTTAGTATTGGAGGGATTCCAATTGTAGACAAGGACCATAAACTTTTAGGCATTGTGACCAATAGAGACTTACGTTTTGAGAAAAATAATGCCAGGCCTATTTCAGAGGTCATGACCTCTGGTGAATTAGTGACTGTAGCAGAAGGTACCTCTCTGGCTCAGGCAGAAGATATTTTACAGCAAAATAAAATAGAAAAATTGCCTGTCATTAATAAGGAGAATAAGTTAGTAGGGCTAATCACATTCCGTGATATAACCAAGCTTACTCAAAAACCTATTGCCAATAAGGATTCGTATGGTAGACTCAGGGTTGCAGCGGCACTTGGTGTAACTGCAGACGCGGTAGATCGTGCAGCAGCACTGGTCAAGGCAGGAGTAGACGCAGTTGTTATAGACACAGCTCATGGACACACCCAAGGCGTGGTCAATGTACTTAAGGCGGTAAAAGCCTCATTCCCAAATTTGGAGGTTATTGTAGGTAATATAGCTACTGGAGAAGCGGCTAAATTTTTAGTAGCAGCTGGTGCAGACGCAGTTAAAGTGGGTATAGGACCTGGATCAATATGTACTACAAGGGTAGTGGCAGGGGTTGGTTTTCCGCAATTCTCAGCAGTTTTAGAAGTAGCTGCTGCTATAAAAGGCAGTGGCGTTCCAGTGATAGCAGATGGTGGAATTAGATATACAGGAGACATTCCTAAGGCAATAGCAGCTGGCGCAGATACTGTGATGTTAGGCTCTTTGCTTGCTGGGACTAAGGAATCTCCAGGAGAAACAATCATTTATGAGGGTAGAAAATTCAAGTCTTACCGTGGAATGGGCTCTGTAGAAGCCATGAAACAAGGGAGTAAAGACAGGTATTTTCAAGATGTAGAAGACGACATTAAGAAACTGGTTCCTGAGGGGATTGTAGGAAGAGTACCTTATAAAGGAGAACTTTTTGAGAGCATCCACCAATTTGTTGGTGGGCTTAGAGCAGGAATGGGTTATTGCGGTGCAAAGGATATTGAAAGCCTTAAAGCGCACGCTAAGTTTGTTAAAATTACTGCTAGTGGTATAAATGAAAGCCATCCTCACGATGTGACCATTACTAAAGAATCCCCAAATTACAGCAGGTAGGTTTCAATATATTTAATAAAAAAAGCGCCACTAAGGCGCTTTTTTTTATTTAGAATATTCTTCCCATTTGGTGGTTTTATAAATATCATCACCAAAATAAGTGGCTATTTTTAAGAAGGGCTCAGGGGTGAGATAACCCGGCACGGGACTTAACATATTCATATTTTCATCTAAATACACCACAGTGGGGTAACTCAATTGCCCTTGAAGTAAGTTAGCAGCCAATTCATGGTAGCCATTCCTTCCAGAAGCTACAAAAGAAAAAACCTGGTCTCTAAATGCAATGGGTTCTTTTCCTTCTCCATCTAGTTTCACCATATAAAAGTGTTGTTTCATATAGGCGGCTACTTCTGGATCTTGAAAAGTATTTTCATCCATTTTTTTGCACCACCCACACCAATCGGTATAAACATCTATAAAAATTTTTTTAGAATTGCCCTCTTGCGCTTGAAGCGCAACGGCTTCTTCAAAACCCAACCAATTGATTGGATTGTTTTCTTGTGCAAATACGCTTTGTGCACTTCCTAAAATGATTAGGAGGCCTATTATTTTATTTGAAAATTTAACTAGAAATTTAAACATGAATAAAAGTAGCTAATTTTTCAAATATATTTCACTTAAACCAACCAAAGACTGAAGTGAAACCAATAGGGAGTTTAAAAAAGCGCTATTAATTAGGTTGCAATACCTCATTGACCTTTTGTGAGAATAAGTCTTTTACGTCAATTTGGTTTCGCATAATATCTTCCATGGTTTCTGCTGCTCTAATTAGATGCGCCTCACCCATATACCATAAAACTTCTGCAGGTCTAAATCTAGAGTTGTAGTTGCTCGCCATGGTAAAACAATAGGCCCCTGCGTTTTTGAAGCAAAGGATATCTCCTTCCGTAATTTCAGCAATTTTGCGATTGGTTGCGAAGGTGTCTGTTTCACAGATATAGCCTACCACAGAATAGAAACGCTCTCTGCCGCTTGGATTAGATATATTATTAATGCCATGGGTGGATCCATACAGCATTGGTCTGATTAGGTGGTTAAAACCACTGTCAATACTGGCAAATACGGTAGAGGTAGTTTGCTTTACTACATTCACCTTTGCCAAGAAACTACCTGCTTCACTGACAAGAAATTTGCCTGGTTCAAAAGCCAGGGTGAGTGGCTTACCATATTGCTCACAAAAATCATTGAACCTTTTAGAGAGCTTGTCTCCTAATTCTTCAATATTTGTTTCAATATCACCCTCTTTGTAAGGTACCTTAAAACCGCTACCAAAATCAATAAAGTCTAGATTTTTAAAATTTTTAGCTGTTTCAAATAAAATTTCTGAAGCGTATAAAAACACCTCAATATCTAAAATATCACTACCGGTATGCATGTGAATACCATTGATGTTCATTTTAGTGAGTGTTGTTATTCTGAGAATGTGTGGAATTTGGTGAATACTAATACCGAATTTTGAATCGATATGTCCTACTGAAATATTGGCATTGCCTCCAGCCATTACATGTGGATTAATTCGAATACATACAGGAATCTCTGGGTGTTTGTTTCCAAACTGCTCCAAAAGCGAAAGGTTGTCTATGTTAATTCTAACCCCAAGCGAAGCTGCGGTTTCTAATTCTTCTAAAGAGACTCCGTTAGGGGTAAAAATAATATCAGAAGGTTTAAAACCTGCTTTTAAACCCAATTGCACTTCTTGAATAGAGACGGTATCTAAACCACTTCCCAAACTATTCATAAGTCTCAGTATGCTAATATTAGACAGTGCCTTTGCGGCATAGTTAAGTTTCAATTTTGAAACCCCACTGAATGCATTAGTCAATTTATTGTATTGACTTTTAATTTTTTCTGCATCATAAACATATACTGGAGCGCCAAATTCTTTTGCTACACCTAATAAATCTTCTTGGGTCATACGGAGTATTTTAACCAAATGTAGCAATAAGGCATAATATGCGCAATATTTAACCAGCAAAAAAAGCATTTTAAAACATAATGTTATATTCACAACAAATTGAAAAAAAAGATTCTTCAATTTATTACATTCTGATGCACCAATTATTAGGCGCTTTGGTGGTTGTTTGCTATTTTTGTATCCGAATTTTAATAGAACACTATGAACCTTCACGAATATCAAGGAAAAGAGATTTTAGCCAGTTTTGGCGTTCGCATCCAACGTGGGATGGTGGCACAAAACCCAGAAGAAGCAGTAGCAGCTGCCAAGCAACTTACAGAAGAAACTGGTACCAGTTGGTTTGTAATTAAAGCACAGGTGCACGCAGGTGGACGTGGAAAAGGTGGGGGTGTTAAATTGGCCAAAAATTTAGAAGAGGTAGCCTCCATTTCTGATGCAATTATTGGAATGGATTTGGTTACGCCTCAAACTTCTGCAGCTGGTAAAAGAGTGCACCAAGTTTTGGTAGCTGAAGATGTTTACTATCCTGGAGAGAGTGAGACGTCTGAATTTTATATGTCTGTTTTGTTAGACAGGGCTTCTGGTAGAAATATGATCATGTATTCTACAGAAGGTGGAATGGATATTGAAGAGGTTGCGGAGCATACCCCTCATTTAATTTTCACAGAAACGATAAGTCCTGCGGTGGGTATTATGCCATTCCAAGCAAGAAAAATCGCGTTTAATTTAGGTCTTTCAGGAACTGCATTCAAAGAAATGACAAAATTTGTAATGTCTTTATACAAAGCTTACGAGGAGTCAGATGCTAGTTTGTTTGAAATAAACCCAGTTTTAAAAACATCTGATGATAAAATACTGGCGGTAGATGCTAAAGTTTCTATAGATGACAATGCCTTATACAGAAGAAAGGTATATGCAGATATGAGAGACCTTAGAGAGGAAAACGCTATTGAAGTAGAAGCCAACGCTGTTGGATTAAACTATGTAGATTTAGATGGTAATGTGGGTTGTATGGTAAACGGAGCTGGTTTGGCTATGGCTACTATGGATCTCATTAAAATGGCCGGTGGAGAACCAGCTAACTTTTTAGATGTTGGAGGTACTGCAGACGCAAAACGTGTAGAAGAGGCTTTCAGAATTATCCTAAAAGACCCTAATGTGAAAGCAATCTTAATTAACATCTTTGGTGGTATTGTTCGTTGCGACAGGGTAGCACAAGGCGTTGTAGACGCTTATAAGAATATGGGAGACGCTATAAAAGTGCCTATCATTGTTCGTTTGCAAGGGACTAATGCTGAATTGGCAAAAGAGATTTTAGACAACTCTGGATTGGCAGTTAAATCTGCTGTTCAATTCCAAGAGGCCGCAGATAAAGTAAAAGAAGTATTGGCATTATAATTGGCCTTATCTTATTTAAAAAAAAATCCTGAGTCTTGACTCAGGATTTTTTTTTGTTTTTATAGGCCACAAAACTCAAATCTGGTGGGCTTTTTGGACCTTTTTTGAATGATTTTTTTGGCCCGTCCTTAAAGCTTGCTTTTTTCTTGTAGGTTGTTTGGTCCAATCTATTCTTAGGAGGGGTGTTTTTTAAAGAAACGTTATCTGTTTTTTGTTGTGTTGTTGCATTGGCCGTTTTGGCTTTGGCCATAACAGGTTTGTGTACTAATGCGTCTGCAGGTTTTTTAGGCGCTTCCTTGGTTCCTCTTGTGTATATAATTAAACCATTCAAAAAATTTCTCAATATCTGGTCACCACATTCCATATACTTAGGGTGGTCTTCAGTTCTAAAAAAAGCGCCTAATTCGCTGGTACTTATTTTGAAATCTACCAAACTCATGATGGCTTCAATATCTGTGTCTCTGAGCATGAGCGCTACACGTAATTTTTTTAAAATATCATTATTAGTCATAAAATTGATCTTAAATGGACCTTTGAAATAAGGATTCAAAGACTTTGCAAAGGTAAGTAATATATTAGGACCCTTCTATACCCGTATTTAGAATAGACAAACAAGTCATAATGCCTTCTAAATAGTTCCCAATTTTAATATTTTCATTGGGACTGTGGATGTTGTTATCTGGATTGGGAATTCTAATGGATACTGCAGGAATATTAAGGGTGCTAATAAATGGCGCAATCGGTTGTGATCCTCCGGTAGTGCGCATGAGAATAAATTCATCTCCAAAAATTTTCTTCATGGATGTAGATAATAGGTCTGCTATAGGACCATCCATTGGTGTCCTAAAAGGTTTTGATCCAAGCTTATAAGTAAAATTAGCTAGTTTGGGGTATAAGGCTCTTTGTTGATCGGTGGGTAGACTGTCTACTAGGAAATAACCTTCCTCTTGAATGCGCTTTTTTAGTGATTCCATCAGGGTTTTACCGTCAGATTCAGGAACGAGTCTCATGTCTATTTCTACAATGACCTCAGCGGGAATAATAGTTCTCACTTGTGCTCCAACCCATGCCGCTTTAATCCCTCTGATATTTAGACTCGGATATTGAAGTGCCTCCTGGTAGCCCGCACCAATAGCATCTCGTTTAGAAATGCCCAGCCTTTTATTGGTTGCTATTTCATTTTCTTCAATTGCATTCAAGAATTCTTGGTCTTTATTAGAGATATCTATACCATCATAAAACCCTTCTAAGGTTACTTTTCCTGAAGCATCTTTTAGTTGACCAATCACTTTGGCAGCATCAAATACAGGGTTTGGTGCATAATTCCCATATTGGCCACTGTGTAAAGGTACTTTTGGTCCAAAAACCCGCCATTTTGCCGTCGCAATACCTCTGGCGCCAAAAGTGAGTGTTGGTTTATTGGAAAGGTGTCTTGCGCCATCCATAATAAATAAATAATCTGCCTGTAACAAATCTTTATTATTAACAACCATTTCTGGGAGGGTTGGAGACCCCACTTCCTCTTGAAAGTCTAGTAGCACTTTAATGTTGTATTTCAGGGCAATACTTTTTTCATTTAGTATCTGAAATGCACTGATTAAGGACATTGCAGGCCCTTTAGAATCAGAGGCAGATCTGGCAAAAATATAAGACTCTTTGTCCCACTTTTTTTCTTTTAAATCAGTCAGCTCCCAAGCCCCAAATTTGTTTTTTTCTTTGAAGACGGCTATATAAGGATTCTCTTGATCCCACTGAGCGGAATCTACCGGTTGGCCGTCTATCTGAAGGTAGAAGAGTACTGTGGGTAAATTTGGCGCTAATTTTTTCTCTGCTAAAAGCACAGGAATTCCTTGTGAAATTATTTCTGTAACGGTAAATCCCAAATCTTCAAAAGTACTTTTAGACCAATTGAGGTTGTTTTGAATTTGTATTGGGTCTAGTCCATTGTTTGGAATGGATAAAAAATCACTTAAGTTTTCAACTGCTTTCGCGCTGTAATCTTCGGTCCATTTTTCAATCTTTTTTTTTGAAATGTCTTGGGCAATACAAAAAGAAGAGGCTATTAAGGACAATAAAAGCAGCTTGATTTTCATAGACTTGATGGTTTTGATTGCAATTAAAATATTCAAGCAGGAAAACAGGACCCCACTAATTAATAAAAGTAATAAATCTCTTTTATTATTTTGCTTCTCCTGCTAATTGCAGTGCTTTTATTTCATCCCTTAGTTTAGCTGCTTCCAAAAAATCTAGGTTTTTGGCTGCTTTTTCCATGGTTTTTCTTTTAGCTACAATCATTTTTGCCCTTTCTTCTGGAGTGAGGTAGTTTGGGTCAGGCTCTTGTGCCCTATGATTCGCTTTTTCAAAGTGATAAGCAGACACTGAATTTTTTGTAAGCACGTTGTCTAGGCTTTTATTTAATGCTTTTGGTACGGTATTGTGTGCGGTATTATAGGCAATCTGTTTCTCCCTACGGTAGTTAGTTTCATCGATGGTTTTCTGCATGCTCTTGGTGGTTTTATCTGCATACATAATCGCTTTTCCATTCACATTTCTAGCCGCTCTTCCAACGGTTTGTGTCAGGGAGCGGGCATTCCTTAAAAAACCTTCCTTGTCTGCATCTATAATGGCCACCAAAGAAACCTCAGGTAGGTCTAGACCTTCTCTGAGTAAATTTACGCCAATGAGTACGTCAAAAATACCTTTTCTAAGGTCCTGCATTATTTCTACACGTTCTAGGGTGTCTACATCTGAATGAATATAACGGCACCTCACTTGTATTTTAGTCAGGTATTTAGCCAATTCTTCCGCCATTCTTTTGGTGAGCGTGGTCACCAATGTACGCTCGTCTATAGCGACCCTATCTTGAATCTCGGCCACTAAATCATCTATTTGGTTGGTAGAGGGACGTACTTCAATTACGGGATCTAATAGTCCAGTGGGTCGAATAATTTGTTCCACGACCACGCCCTGTGATTGTTCTAATTCATAATCTGCAGGAGTAGCGCTCACATAAAGAGCCTGAGGGGTGAGTATTTCGAATTCCTCAAATTTTAAAGGCCTGTTGTCCATAGCGGCAGGAAGCCTAAAACCATAGGTCACTAAGTTTTCTTTTCTTGAGCGGTCCCCACCAAACATGGCATGAACTTGCGGGATAGTTACATGACTCTCATCTACCACCATCAAAAAATCTTTTGGAAAGTAATCCAACAAACAGAAAGGCCTAGTTCCTGGCGCCCTTCCATCTAAATACCTGGAGTAATTTTCAATGCCAGAACAATAGCCCAATTCACGGATCATTTCCAAGTCAAAAGTGGTTCTTTCTTCTAAGCGTTTTGCTTCTAGGTGTTTTCCTTCTGTTTTAAAAAAATTAACTTGCTTCACCATATCTTCTTGAATGCTGTGAATGGCATTTTGAAGTATATCAGGCGAGCTCACAAACATATTGGCAGGAAAAATCCTGAGTTGCTCAAACGTTTCTAGGGTTTTATTGTGCAATGGGTCAAACGATTCTATTTCTTCAATTTCGTCTCCGAAAAAATGGACCCTGATCGCGTGATCTGTATAACTTGGAAACACGTCTACAACGTCTCCTTTTACCCTAAAACTTCCATTAACAAAGTCTGCTGTAGTTCTTGCATAAAGTGCTTGAACCAATTGTTTTAAAAATGCGGTTCTAGAAATAATTTGATCTCGTTCTATCCGAACCACATTTTTTTCAAACTCTACTGGGTTTCCCATACCGTATAGACAAGAAACAGATGCAATTACAAGCACGTCTTCCCTGCCAGAAAGTAAAGAGGAAGTAGTACTTAACCTAAGCTTTTCAATATCTTCATTAATTGACAGGTCTTTTTCTATATAAGTACCAGAAGTAGGAATATAAGCCTCTGGCTGATATTAATCGTAGTAAGAAACAAAATACTCTACCGCATTATTTGGAAAGAATTGCTTGAATTCAGAGTACAACTGTGCCGCGAGTGTCTTGTTATGCGCAAGTATTAAGGTAG
>Ga0102871_1000685_pt1 | contig 11929 bp, 10 predicted proteins | sample Colrivmet1546C02_FD_78445 | JGI IMG/M metagenome (GOLD analysis project Ga0102871, IMG submission 78445) | Estuarine microbial communities from the Columbia River estuary - metaG 1546C-02 | ecosystem: Environmental > Aquatic > Marine > Intertidal zone > Estuary | place: USA: Columbia River... | reverse complement strand
TGGCAACCAACAACACGTCCGAACCCAATTCCTGATCTAATTCATGGAAACTACGATCCTTGATTTCGCTAACAGTCCAAACCAACAGTTTGCTTGCATCGCGAGGTTCTATCGCATATTGGGCAATTTGCTCTGGCTCCAAATGATAATCGTAATCGACCACAGCCAAATGAGGGACCCCATTGTCAAAACTCTCGTTGATCATCCCAAAAAATCCATTAAAGACTGAAAGGCCCGACCTCTATGACTCATCGCATTTTTTTCCGCTGCAGACATTTCAGCAAAAGAACGATTCTCACCATCTGGACAAAACAATGGATCATATCCAAAGCCATCCTGACCTTGAATTTCTGTTAGAATCACACCATTTACCCTGCCCTCTATATATATAGGTGTATCCTCCAACCCCACCAAACACAAAACCGTCGTGAAAAATGCACTTCGATCCGCCTTCTCCAGCATCTCATTCAACAATTTTTCGTTGTTCTTATTATGATTCCCCGCCTCACCCGCATATCGAGAAGAATACACACCAGGCTCTCCGCCCAATGCTTCAACACACAAACCGCTATCATCGGCCACGCAAGGTAAACCGGTTAATTCCCAAACAGCCTGAGCCTTTAGCAATGCATTTCCTCGAAAAGTTGTCTCTGTTTCCTCCACATCAATCTCTACACCCGCCTCCTTTAATGATATCAAATGCAATTTGCCTTGAACGATGGCTTGCGCTTCATCAATCTTATGTTGATTATTGGTGGCAAAAACCAATGTCGGCAATTCAACTCCCATAACTTTAAACTCTGGGCTTGGTTGTTCTCTGTTCGATGCGTTTCTCGTAATTCTCTCCCAAAACGATCCTATTCACATAAATACCTGGTACATGAATATCATTTGGTGTCATTTCACCCGCCTCCACCAATTCTTCTACTTCAGCAATGGTAATTTTACCTGCCATAGCCATCATAGGATTGAAGTTCCTTGCGGTATCTTTAAACATCAAATTGCCGTGCTTATCGCCTTTCCATGCTTTCACGATGGCGAAGTCGGCATCAAAGGCATATTCCATTAGGTAGGTTTTATCGCCAAAAACGCGTAATTCCTTGCCCTCGGCAACCTCGGTTCCAACGCCTGCTGGGGTATAAAAAGCTGGGATTCCCGCGCCTGCGGCGCGACACCTTTCGGCCAATGTACCCTGGGGTATCAATTCAACCTCCAACTCACCACTCAATAACTGCCTCTCAAACTCCGCATTCTCCCCCACATATGAACTCACCATCTTCTTCACCTGCTTGCCCTGCAACATCAATCCAATTCCAAAATCATCCACCCCCGCATTGTTCGATATACATGTCAACCCCTTTACACCCTTCTTCACTAAAGCCGCTATCGAATTCTCCGGAATACCGCACAACCCAAACCCGCCCAACATCAACACCGCTCCGTCTTCTATGTCTGCAATGGCCGCTTCAGCCGATGGAAATACTTTTTTCATAATGTTTCAAATTTACTGCACCTCGAGTTGAGCCGACAAACCTTTTTCGCACAAAGCACTACAAACAGGCTCTAAATCATCGTACCCCCCGTTTTTAACAGCATATTTACCATTATTGTGTACAAACCAAGCGCACTGCTCCGCCTGTAAACGATTATGATTGCAATATTTTATCAAATTTACAATCACCCAATCAAACGAGTTCACCTCATCATTATACAAAACTATCTGCCAGCCACTATCGAGCAAAGTTTCCTCAACCGCCTCCGGATTTATCTTGGGAGATGAATTCACCATTAACATAAACGCTTATTTCTTTTGCTTCATTACGATGCGCGTCTTGGTCTCTTCACCCGCAATCAAACGTTTAACATTTTTGCGATGCGTAACCAAAACCAAACCCGCCACCAAAAAACTGAAAATCAAAATACTCAAATCAGTCTCGCCAAAAACACGGACAAATAAAAACGGAATCGACAATCCAGCCAATAACGAGCCGATGCTCACATAACCCGTGATAATATTGGTAACCACAAACACGGCCAATGCCAAACCCGCTACAGCTGGATTCAACGCAATCAGCATCCCGAACAATGTTGCCACACCCTTGCCGCCCTTAAACTTAGCGAATAAGGGAATCAAATGTCCAATGACCGACATGGTGCCAAAAAGAACCATTAATAATTTATGATCACCCACTGCCAAACCGCTTAAATCGTTACGACTCAAAGCCAGATCCGAATAACCATCCCTAGACAAAAAATCAACCACATCAGCCAATCTCACAGCAAAATAGCCTTTGAGAATATCCAAAATCAAGACGATCGTACCAGGCACTTTGCCCAATACACGAAACACATTGGTTGCTCCAGCATTTCCACTGCCATGCTCTCTTACATCGATGCCATAAAAACGATTACCCACCCATATCGCATTGGGAATTGATCCCAATATATAAGCAACTAAGGCAAAAGTGATTTCTAACATTCCTAACTATAGTGGTCTAATTATCTAAAAACCAAGACCGAAAACGCACAAACACGCATCAACCCTTGATTTTTATTTTTACAAATATACCGAAAATAAAATTAAGGCTTTACGAGCTTAATCGCAGCAAATTCTGAGCCCGCTTTTACCTGAACCCAATAAATTCCCGACGATAATCCGCGAACATCCAAAGCCAAGCCGCCGCCATTCAACGATGTAGTCTGAACCGAATGAACCGCGCCTTTGATATCAAATACAACTGCTGATTCGATTTTCAAAACCGACATCGGCTCGATAACGAAAACATCTGTCGCTGGATTGGGATGAACTTTCAACCAACTCTGTTCGACTTGATTCACTTGCGATGCTGGAACTGGCGGCAAGTCAAACGCCTCTTCTCCATCAGCGCAGTTACTCGCGCTACCTTGTGCAGCAGAATATCCCAAACCTCTGCGAGCAAAAGCATCCCAGATAATTTTCTTATTTGCTCCGCCATATCGAATACTGTCGGCAGCCAAAATTGCATCGCGCGCATCCACAAACCCCGGACCGCATGGCTGTAACTTCATCGCATCAATCACCACTTGTACCGCACGATTGTTTCCGCCGGTTCCGTTGTATAAGTCCTCATCAAATCCGTATTTATCTACATAACCCCAATACATATCCCAAAGCATAGCACACCAAATTTCACCAGTGTAATGAACCTCAGTTTGCACACCCGATGCAGCTTTTGCCAAATTTCCGTAGGTATGGGGATTCAACGACATATTGGTTGAGTATGCATAGGTGCGAATGCCATCGCCAGTTTGATCTTGGCCAAATAACCAATTTCCAACCCCGCGTGGCTTAGAACCCACATCGCCCTTTTTTGCAGTAAATGCCAATCCAATAAAATCACTCCAACCTTCGCCCATTTGCTCGGCATTGCTCAAGCCATTAGAATTTGAAGGGCCGCATGTTAAACGAATAGAAATCCCGTGGGTGTATTCATGACCCATTACGCCCAAATCCAAATCACTATCGGTCTTTTTAGCATACGCAGAACTATCATAAAACGTGATATTCAGCGAAGAATCGGCCAAAAATGCCCTCAATTCATTGGCATTTGAAAAGCGTACAAATATTACGGGGATTGTTACCTTGCTCGCTTGCGCGGTGTTATCAGTTGCCATCGTAATCACAGCATCAGCAGCAGAAGTATCCAATAAAATTGCAGCCGTTGCTCCGTTTGATTGTGCACGATATACTTTTTGAACAAAGGTGCATCCGCCACGAACGATGCCTGCAAAATTGTCCTTTAATTCCGCACTATTGGTTAAACCCGTGCAACATTTATTGGTAACGGGATTTACATTGTCTTTCACCAACACCATTTTTCCTTTGGTAGGCACGGCGGTGATTTTCTTACCCCAATTGCCATCTGTGATACCTACGCCATATTTAATTCCTTTGCTATCAACAACCAAGTTGGCCTTAGCGCCTACACCATCCCAAATGAACATTTGCATGCGAGGGGCAGAACCGTCGGGCGGGGTCGACATATTTGCATTATTCGTACCACTACCATCTTGAGCATCCGCATTCACAGCATCATTGGGAGCACCAAAACCGTCATAGTTAGTCCGCTGGAAATTCCCACTGGGTTCGTCAAATCCGTAACGTTGCGAAATGTCGTGCATCAAATTATTCACCACAAACAAATTACCAATGGCGAAATCTTGATAATTTACGGGATTGGGCTCAGTAGGATCATAGGTCAAATTAAAGGCTAGCGAAGCACCACCATCCGGAGATTTACCTGGCGTATTTTTTCCAGCAACATCTTCCGAAGCATACACGTTATTTCCACGAGTAATTGTATATTCTGCACCCGCTTTGCCATCCACATCATGCCATCCAAAAGGCGATGCTTGGGCGTCTGCCGGACTTGTCAAAGAAGAAGGGCTGCCATACAAAGGGCTTTCTGTTGGGAAAGAGAACGACTTGTAAGTTGCACCATCGCCACGGCGTTGCAAGGGCTTGCTACCTGATAACAATAAATTCTGAGAAACGCTTTTTCCGATGAGCGGACGATTTGCTTCCAGGGCCGATAATGAAGCTTGGTTGGCAATATTTTTATCCTCGGCAGATACCGCTTTCGGGGTACAATGAACGGTCCAACTATGTCGTTGCAAAATTTTGCCCGAAGCATCAATCCACAAATTCACCCAGTCTGAAGTTGCAGAATTATAGAACACAAAATACTGAGCGGCGATCAAATCTCCCTTTTCGTTGGGCCAGGCCATCATTTGAGTATAAAACTTTGTTTCATCGAATTGGGTTCCGATGGTCATCGGCTGCCATTTGATTCCGGTTGTAGGAAAAATCGACGATTCATTGCTACCGTCGGAAATTACGTTGCGGGCCAATCCATTTTCTTGTTCGATGGCTTTTGCGCCAAGTACTTCCTTATTTAATGATGCGAATGACCCGATCAGGTGATCCGATGCGTGTGCCACCGCTCTATTGGTAGAGTACAATAAATCACCATTTAAGTTAAAGTGCAGACCCATTACACCATTCATCACGGGAACACCTTGAATGGTTTGCAAAACATACGCATGAGTTACCCCGCTGCCATCACGATATAAATCTTGAATCTGAGCGGCGGCCATATCTTCCTTCACCAATCCCCATTTTCCCGCCGCCGCCAAATCCATGGCAGTTTGAAGAACTTTCGCTTTGGTTAATATAGGTGCTGAATTCTGAGCATTGGCTTTTAGGCTGATGGCAATAATCCCCATCAATACCACTTGTTTAAACATTCTCGTACGCATGAAATTGCAAGATATTGAATCACACCGAGAGTCGCAAAAATTATGCATAAAAAAAGGCCCGCTTCGCGGGCCTTTTTTCTCTTTATATCTAAAATCTTAACAATACTTAAACATACTGCCCGCGTAAATCGCATTCTCTCCCAACTCCTCCTCAATACGCAACAATTGATTGTATTTCGCCATCCTGTCGGAACGCGAAGCACTACCCGTCTTGATCTGACCGCTGTTCATCGCAACTGCCAAATCAGCAATCGTAGAATCTTCGGTTTCACCACTGCGATGACTAATTACATTGCTGTATGAATGACGTGTGGCCAATTGAATCGCATTCAACGTCTCCGTTAAAGTTCCAATCTGATTCACCTTAATCAAAATACTATTGGCAATACCCTCATTGATTCCGCGCTGCAAACGATCCACATTGGTCACAAACAAATCGTCGCCCACCAACTGAACCTTGCTTCCTACCGCGTCTGTCAATTTCTTCCAGCTCGACCAATCGTCCTCAGCACAACCATCTTCAACAGAAACAATTGGGTATTTGTTACACCAATCCGCCCAATAATCTACCATTTGATCACCTGTAAACACGCGACCATCCGATTTTTTAAAGGTATACAAGCCGGTCTTCTCATCGTAAAACTCACTCGTTGCAGCATCCATCGCAATGAAAATATCCTCACCCGGACGGTATCCTGCCTTTTCAATCGCCCTCAACACAATTTCGATTGCCTCTTCGTTGCTTTGAATATTAGGAGCAAATCCCCCTTCGTCGCCCACGTTTGTGCTATACCCAGCCGACTTCAATACCGATTTTAGATGATGAAACACCTCAACCCCCATGCGTAAACCATGTGAGAAGCTCTCCGCCTTTACCGGCATTACCATAAACTCTTGGAAATCAATCTTATTGTCTGCATGCGCACCGCCGTTCAAGATGTTCATCATCGGCACTGGCAATAAATTCGCATTCACACCCCCTACATACTTGTACAATGGCATGCCCAATTCATCGGCAGCAGCTCTAGCACATGCCAAAGAAACCGCAAGAATTGCATTAGCACCCAACCTAGATTTATTAGGTGTGCCATCCAAATCGATCATCATGGCATCAATTTCATTTTGAGCGCACACTTCCATGCCTTCCAACGCTTCAGAAATCTGACCGTTCACGTACTCAACCGCCTGCATAACTCCTTTTCCGAGGTAGACATCCATTTCATTGTCGCGCAATTCCGCAGCCTCATGAATACCAGTACTTGCGCCTGATGGGACCGCCGCTCTTCCAAATCCACCATCTTCGGTGAACACTTCTGCTTCAATGGTTGGATTGCCTCTTGAATCTAAAATCTGTCTTGCTTGAATATGGGTTATTTCGCTCATGATTATTTTTTATGTTTTTGAATCATTTCTACAAATTGATCGAACAAATACAGAGAATCGTGCGGACCTGGCGATGCTTCTGGGTGATGCTGCACCGAAAATGCAGGAACATCCAATCGAGCAATTCCCTCCACCGTATCATCATTCAAATTGATATGGGTTAATTGAACTGTTGAACTCAAATTTTCATCGTATTCTACGGCAAATCCGTGATTCTGACTTGTGATTTCGCTTCTTCCGGTAACCAAATTCTTCACAGGGTGATTCAATCCGCGGTGACCGTGGTGCATTTTATATGTTTTTAACCCACTCGCCAAACTCAACAACTGGTGTCCTAAACAGATTCCAAAAGTTGGCAATCCTGAGTCAACTATCGTTTTAACCGCCTTAATCGCATAATCCATCGATGCTGGATCCCCAGGGCCGTTGCTAATCATCAATCCATCCGGATTCCAAGCCATTACTTCCTCCGCCGTTGCATTCCAAGGGAAAATCCCCAAATAGCAACCGCGATCTACCAAACAACGGGAAATATTTAACTTGTTACCATAGTCCAACAAAGCAACACGCAATGGCGCATCCTCATTCCCCATTGTATGAAACGCTCCCGTTGAAACCTTAGAAGCCAACTCCAAACCGTCCATCGAAGGAACTGCGTTGAGTTGTTCAAGTAACGAAGCGACATCAAAATTCTCCGAGGAAATAATTGCATTCTTGGCGCCCGTATCGCGAAGATGACGAACCAATTCACGAGTGTCTATTTCGGAGATGCCCACCAATCCATTCGACATAAAATAGCTATCCAAACTATCGGAGCCATTTTTACGTGAATAATTGTGTGAGAATTTCTTACAGACAAGACCAGCGATTTTTATCCCGTCGCTTTCAATTTCTTCATCATGGACTCCATAGTTTCCTATGTGATCTGATGTCATAACGAGGATCTGACCGAAATAGGAAGGGTCGGTAAACACCTCCTGATAGCCTGTCATTCCTGTATTAAAACAAATTTCTCCGGTAGTTGTACCAATCTTGCCAATGGCTGTACCTTGAAAAACGGTACCATCTTGTAGCACTAAAAGTGCGGGGGTTAGTTGTGCATTCACTTCAAGGATTCAAATTTCGTACATTTCGAGCAAGCGCTCAAACATTGTGGGTAAATTGTGGTATACTGCCTATTCTTTTGGTGAATCTAAGTTCTCTTTAGGGAACCAAACCGACCAAAAAATGCTAAGTGCAAGTATTCCGATAATAATCAATAGATTGTGTATTTCATTAAACCCATACTGATGAGCCCATTTTTCTAATAACATTTTAAGTCCTATGTAAACTAGAATCATCGACAGTCCATATTTCAAACTATAGAACTGATCCATCCCTGCACCAAGTAAAAAATACAATGAGCGAAGTCCCATCACCGCAAAAATATTAGAGAAAAATACCAAATACGGATCGGTAGTTACACCGAATACCGCAGGGACACTATCCACCGCGAAAACCACATCGGTAACATCCACAATGATTAACACTAGGAACGGAATCGTGACGTACAACAACCCTTCATTCCTAACAAAAAAGCGAGTTTCATCAGGGTTCTTATCCCAAATTCTAAACCACCTCCGTGTAAAGCGAATCACTGGGTGATTCACCGTATCGAAAGAATTGTCCTCGCCAGCCGTTAACATTTTAAATCCACTATAGATCAAGAATGCGCCAAACAAATACATCACCCATGCGAAACGACTGACCATCTCTGTACCTAAATATATGAAGAAGAATCTCAGTACAATTGCGCCAATAACACCCCAAATCAAAATGCGCTTCTGATTTTGACCATTCATTTTGAAGGACTGAAATATCAATAAAATCACAAATAGATTATCAACGCTCAACGCATATTCCAATAAAAATCCACTCAGATAACTAATTGATGAAGTTCTAGAAAAATCGGCCATCGCATAGTCAAATCCTCTACCCAAATCGATATCAACGCGGTATTCCGTTGCGTAATGCTGTAAATCCTGCAACGTAGCAATTTGATGTAACTGCCCGTGAAAAAAATACACAGCAACCGTCATCAAAAGACCAATACTAAACCAAACTGCAGAATGCTTTATCGCCTGCTTGGCTGTTACCTCTACTTCTGTAGTTTTTGAAAAAACGCCCAAATCCCAGAGCATTCCAATCATTAGCACAACGAAGAATAATCCAACAAAAACAAACTGTGAAAACATGCCCTACAAAGGTAAAGCCTTCCGATAGCAATATGCTAAGACTCCCACTAGAATTTGGTAGATTTGCCAAACATGAGAAACACTGTTGCCAAATTTGCAAAATCAATGGCGCCAACAACCCTCGCTTTGGCTTTGGTTGCTTTCGTATTCCAATCGCACAAACCAGAAGAGGGGATGTTCCCTTTGAATTATGTCAACATAACTGACTTAAAGAACGCAGGCCTCAAACTCGAAGGGGAAGACATCTTCAATCCCAAAGGACTCAGCCTTACCAATGCCTTGGTAAAAGTGGGCGGTTGCACCGGTAGTTTCATTTCCAAAGAAGGATTGGTCATCACAAACCACCATTGTGTTTACGGCGGAGTGGCCGATGCGAGTACGGTAGAAAACAACTATCTCGAAAATGGATTCGTAGCCCAAACCAAGGAAAAGGAAATCCCCATCAATATGCCCTGCAAAATCACAGAAAGCTATGAAGATGTTTCGGCAATGGTACTTCAGGACATCGATGTAAACACATCACCCAGTGAACGGGCAACAAAAATCAAACAGAATATCGGAAAAATTGTGGCGGCAGAATCTGCAAAACACCCAGAAAAAAGCATCGAAATCTCAGAAATGTTTGTCGGCAAGACCTATACCCTATTCCGCTATGTATTCTTAAAAGACGTACGATTGGTGTTAGCGCCCCCTGTTACCATTGGACAATTTGGAGGAGATTCAGACAATTGGGAATGGCCACGTCATAACGGCGATTTCAGTTTGGTTAGAGTTTATGTGGGAAAAGACGGAAAACCCGCCGCTTACAGCAAAGAGAACGTGCCTTACACACCGGCCAAAACATTAAAAATTAATCCAAAAGGCACCAAAGAAGGCGATTTTGTCTTTATCATGGGCTATCCAGGTAGGACATTCCGCAACGAAACAGCCCCCTACTTGGCTTTCCAAGAGAACGTAAACCTCCCTAAAGTTCAAGGATTCTATGCTTGGTACCTCTCTCAAATCAAAGATATCACCAAAAACAATGAAGCAGAACGATTGGCATTCGCCGGCGACGTCCAGAGTTTGGAGAACGTAGAAAAGAATTATCGTGGTAAAATACAAGGACTGCGCAGAACTCAATTGGTGAACGCAAGAAACAACGAAGAAAATGAAATGCAAGAATGGGCAAAAAAACAGCCTAGGTACCAACAATTTGGTGTTGCTGCAATCGACACATTAAGAAATCAGTGGGACATCAAAACGGCTACAAAGGATATTCGGTATTGGACCCAATTCACTAACAACCAAAGCAAATATAGTTATGCAATTGCTGCCATTGAAAATGCTCGTATGCAATGGGCAATTCTTGCCAACAACGCTGAAAAACCCAATTTAATCGGGGCTGCCTCCAAAGTGGTTAGTTTGGCAGATGCTAAAAAAGCCATCTTAACGAGTCTAAGCAAGCAATTGAGTACGATTGAAATCCCACTTAATCAGGAACTCGAAAAGCGAGTACTCGTAAAAATGGCAATTGAAGGTATCGAACTGATGAAACATACGAATCAAATTGCGCAAAAATATCATCAGAGCAACATGTTTGGCGATAATCAAGACTACTTCAACAGCCGCTTGAAAGTAATGCTTAAGGGACAGTCGCCAGAAGAATGGGCAAAAAATGCAGCAACCCAAACACGCATCAATCAAATTTCAGAGATCAAAGCCATAGCAGAAGCAGCCAAATCAGCCGCTAATTCTATAACAGAAGCGAATCAAACCACATACAACGCAAAATGGTGGGACAAATCCATTTGTAAAGAAGACGCTTTGAGCCAATGGGGTCGTTTGGTCAATCGAATCACCGGACCCGTAAGTACCCAATCCGCAAAAATTGAAGAGATCATCAAAGCGGCTATGCCTGTGTATTTAGATATGCGCAGAGACTTCAAAGCCACACAGTTCATTCCAGACGCAAATTCAACTTTACGCCTAACCTATGGATATATAAGGAGATACAGTCCAAACGACGGGGAAATACACAAGCCTTACACCTATTTGGATGGCGTATTCGAGAAGGCAAATACCCGTCCAGACTATAGATTACCGAGCGTAGTTGCCGACAACTTAAGAATTAAGGACATCGCACCGGTGTTTAAGGACCCTGAAACTGGCAAAGTGATTGTTGGAATGCTCTATAATCTCGATACTACAGGTGGAAATAGCGGATCTCCGGTCTTGAACAATCGTGGGGAATTAATTGGCATCAACTTCGACCGAAGCTTTACCGCCACAATTAATGATTACGCTTGGAATGAAAATTACAGTCGTTCCATTGGATGCGATATCCGTTATGCCCTATTTGTAATGAAATATGTATCCAAGGCCGATCATATTCTCGAAGAGTTGGGAATTACCGAAGATGTTCTTCAGGGGAAATCTAAAGATTAATACTTAGGCACACGGACCGAATTTTAGTTTGATACTTCAATATGATGTTAGTTCCTCAGAAGAACGAGTAATCTTTGAATCTGAGGATCTGGCCATTAGAGATGATATCAAACAAAAAGGCCACCCAATTGGGTGGCCTTTTTTATAAAGTAGAATGCATTTTTACTTTGTTTCTTCCTCAGAACCTTCTTCAGCAGCGGGTGCTTCAGGAGTTTCATCAGCAGGTGCTTCTGGAGCAGCTTCTTCTGCAGGCGCAGCAACTTCTTCTGCGGCAACTTCGGCAACTGTTTCAACAACAACTTCCTCAGCGGCAACTTCGACAATTGTTTCAGTAACAACTTCCTCAGCAACAACTGTTTCAACAACGGCATCTTCAATAGCAGGGGCAACAACAACAGCTTCAGCAACTTCCGCTTTTGGAGCAGCGACTTTTGGCGTTGATGCACCACCACGACGAGAACGACGAGTAGTAGACTTTTTCTTATCCTCGTTGAATCCTTCGAAGAACTCATTGAAGTCAACCAATTCGATCATAGCCATTTCCGCATTGTCACCAGCACGATTGCCAGTTTTCAAAATACGAGTGT
>Ga0102871_1000669_pt1 | contig 12139 bp, 14 predicted proteins | sample Colrivmet1546C02_FD_78445 | JGI IMG/M metagenome (GOLD analysis project Ga0102871, IMG submission 78445) | Estuarine microbial communities from the Columbia River estuary - metaG 1546C-02 | ecosystem: Environmental > Aquatic > Marine > Intertidal zone > Estuary | place: USA: Columbia River... | reverse complement strand
TTTATAAAACTATTCGTACCAGTTGGTGCAACATGATAATGATATCCTCTTTTTGTGTCATAATGCCCTCTGCTTGCATCAATATCGGTGCTTTCTTTTCCTGACTCATCCAAATTTTCAAATAAACCGTAACCATCCATTGCATACCCAATCATTGCGGCATGTCCGTCGGTTTGTTTAATTTTTGTTGACTTACCTGTTGTTGCATGATAGTGATATCCTGTAGCGCCGTTTACATGACCACCAGCGTCGTCGAATGGAGCTAAAGTAAATGCACCTAATATTGCCTGAGTTGGTGCTGGCGGATCGAAATTAATTCCATTAAAAGCAATACCAACAATACTGCCCATGCCCATAATTGCAGTTGCATTGTTTGCTTTTACAGGCTTAACTGGTATATAATACGTTTTTTTGATCCCGGGAAAATAGGAAGGCAAACATTGAACGCAATAGTTTTTATAAGCGGGATCAACATCTGGCCTTGCTGCAGCCTGACATGCTTCTTTTGTATCCGTCACATTAATTGCTCCTGTTGTTGAATTATATAATTTCCATGTGGTATTCGAATAAAACGTAGCCAAATTCTTAATAAATGAGCCATCAACATCGTATAATTTGCCACCTTCTAACCAAATGCCTCCTTTATCTATGCCGTCATTAATATTAGTTGGGCACCAAGGGCCTTGCGTATGATCCGACGGTGTGTTATTTGAAACTATTTTATAACACTCAACGGTTGTCCCATTGGAAAGTGTTTTACTTACTTTGGTGATGCTTTCAGCTAACCCGGCTTGTAGGAAATAAGTGGGATTTACTTCAATTGTTACAGCATCTTGGGTGGTTGAAGTGGAGGATGATTTACTACAAGAGGTCATTAAAAATGTAAAACCAATAAAGAGTATCGTTTTTATTTTAGTCATAATAGAATTTAAGTATGTTGATTAATTATTGATATAGTAGATTAGAGCCGAATAGCTTCTCCACTATTTTTACATTATTCTAGTTTAAGTATTTTTATGTCGTTGATTAAATTATTAATGCTGTTTGGATCGAGGCCATTATAAATACCACGAATGTGTCTTTGCTTATCAATTAGAATGAAATTTTCGGTGTGCAAAAACACATCATTACCCTTTTTAATCCCCTCATCTTCTTCTACAAAATAATATTTACGCCCTAGATCGTAGATTTCATTTTTATTTCCTGTTAAAAGTTTCCATCTTTTAAAGTTAACATTTTTCTCTAATGCGTATTTCTTTAAAACCGATACACTATCCTTTTCCGGGGTAACACTATGTGATAGTAATAATACCTCATCATCATTTATAAATTCTTTTTGAATATTTGACATACTCTTTGTCATTTTAGGACAAATTCCTGGGCAAGTGGTAAAAAAGAAATCTGCTACACAAATCTTACCATCTATATCTTTTTCTGTAAATATTCTATTTTCCTGACTTATAAGATTAAATGGCCTTATTGTATGAAACAATGTTTTATTTTTTATATCCCATTTTGGTGTAAAATCTGGAGTGTCATAATATGGTAAAACTTGATTTTTTTCTTTGCATGATAGAAAAATGATTAAAGTGAATATGAAAGTTATTTTTTTCATTTAAGTTCTCCATTTTTTAGTGTGTAGCATAGTACAGCTTTCTGTAGTCCGTATCTTACTCCATCTTTTACTTCGTAGTTAATATATATTTTCCCATTTTCACGCCATGCTTTTTGCATTCCATTTTCTCGGTCATCAGAAAAATTTAATTCAAAGTATGGTTTGCCGCTTTCATACCATTGTTTTTGTATTCCTTCTCTTTTATCATTCAAGTATTGAAAATCAAATTTCTTGTTTTCATTTCCCCAGTAACCCAAATGTTGACCATAACTAAGACCATTTCTATACTTTCGAATTGTTTCGATTTTTCCATTTGGGAAAAACGTTACAGTTGTTCCTTGTTGTTTACCATTTAAATATGAGCCAATACTTTTTAAAGTATCCGACTTATATACGTTTTTTATAAAACCTGAATAGGGTTTACCATCAAGGTAATAAATTCCATTACCCAATACTAATGCTGAACTAATTTGTAAGACAGTATCATTTGGAATTTGCGAAATGTCTACTTTTTCAAAATTCGGCACTATTTTATTTTCTTTCGGCTGAATACATCCAATAGGTAAAATGTAAAAAATTACAAAGGCGAATTTAATTAGTGAATGTTCCTTTTGTGCCATAGTAACTACCTGCTTTCAGTATATAATAACCAGTGTTTAAATAATTCACGTTTGATGCATGATAATGGTAAATACCACTTGTAAAATCCTGCGTTGGTCCAAAATGACCACCATATGTATCTAATGTTGGGTATACGCCTGTAGTGTCTTTTCTGCCATAGATTGGAAAACCGTCACGTAAAAATCCTATTAGTTTCGCATCGTCTACCGAAGTATACCTTCCAGTAGTATGATAATGATAGTTTTTTCCTGGTGCTGGATGGGCGCCAGAGTAATCAAAAGTTGTTACTGTCATTGCATCAAGTGGGATATTTCCACCTTCTCTATCATTAAATAGGGGTACTCCATTTAACGCCATGCCAATTTCCCCTAAAGATGTTGCTTCTTTAGATGTGGCTTCATCAGGATTTGAAGGGATTGTCATTGCGTAGTTATGGTCAGTCATTGCTGTATTTACGTTTGGAGCATGGCCAGTTGGGAATGGTTCATATAAAGCATTACCCGAACCCCAATAAGGTGTTTTGTGATCAGGTAATCCATTACTTTTAAGGGTAATACTACTATTGGTTCCACTACCGCTTGTTGAAATAGTCACTTTACTAATGAATTTGGATTGAACTACACTTGTAATAGAGATATTACCTGAAGAATTTATTGAACCTGTTGAGCTTTTACTACAAGAAGAAAAGTGCAGACTTAAGGCTAATACGACCAATCCAAAGATTGAAATTTTTACTTTGTTCATTTTTTATAATTAATAATACTTTCAATAATTAGAAGGTAACATTAATTAGATGCTTCTATTTCTTTTTTCCTTCGGTCTAATTGTAAATTTTTTCTATTTGTATGCCTCTGCGTGAGGAAAACACCCCCTGAAATCGGTCAAAATCGGTCGTTTTCGGTTTTCTCAAAACATAACTAACTACAAATCAACGCCTTCATTTTCTCAAAAAATCTTCATAACCCTGAGGTCACGATTTCAAATCTCGTTCTCGCTACTAAAGGGGATAATTCAGGTTCATTTTGTTTTATCCCCTTTTTATTTTCCTTATAACTGATTAGCATTCAAATATTTAAAGGCTAATTGAACGAAAATGTAGAGGTTCTTTAATTTAATTGTAAATTTGCTTTTACAATGAACAAGATACAATACAATACAAAACAAGACCTCATGACTGCTATCTCTGAAAACAGAGATATGATTAAATCATTTGGGGTAAATGGCTTGGGTATTTTTGGATCCTTTTCAAAAGGAACTGCTGTTGAAACTAGTGATGTTGATTTATTAGTTGATTTTATTCCAGAAAAAAAGAGCTTTGATAACTTTATGGATTTATCATTCTTTTTGGAAGGCTTGTTTGGTAGAAAGGTTGAATTAGTTACTCGACAATCATTAAGTAAACATATTGGTCCACATATCTTAAATGAGGTAGTTAATGTCAGCCTCTAATCTTGAGTTGGTTCGTCATATTTTGACAGAAACCGCTTTTATTATTCAGCATACAGATAAAAAAACTAAAGAGCAAGTTATTGAAGACGAAGTACTTTGCCGCGCTGTTGTTAGAAGTATTGAAATAATTGGGGAAGCATCAAAAAAAATTGACGAAGAATTTAAAGCAGCTCATATTCATATTGAATGGAAGAAAATGGCTGGCGCAAGAGATAAGTTAATTCATGATTACTTCGGAATAGATTATGATATTGTTTGGGACATCATTCAAAATAAAATCCCAGATTTGGATCATTTTTTAAACCAGCTAGTGTAACTGGTTTGTAGTAGTTAATTTTATTTTTAATTTCTTTGCCTCTTCTTTTTGATCGATTTACCCTTCAGCCATTGTGCCTGTTCCCTTGCTTCCTTAAGGGTAACTAGCGGTTGTTTAGCTAAGATGACGGCGCTTAACTTAGCTCTTTCTTCAAAAGAAATATTCAAATTCATCATATAAAATTAATGTTTTCTGCGTGAGGAAAACACCCCCTCAAATCGGTCCAAATCGGATGATTTCTGTTTTGTGAAAACAAAACGCATCACAAATCAACGCCATCCCTTTAAATCGTGAGTCCTTTGCTACGTGAGTTTTACGTGAGGTTTTTGTCATTTCTTAATTGTAAATGATGGAAACGCTAAACTAATTTATAACTTTTTTAGTCCAATTTATGCTGACTATTTACAGTTAGTAAAAAACCTTACCTCTTTCAATGACTATATCGCCTTTATCATGCATATTACGCATAGACCTTATCACTGTTTCAACTCGCAGTCCAGTCATATCTGCAATTTGTTGTCTGGTGAGCTTTAATTGATTGCAATTGGCACAGAAGTTTTTATGCTCTTTTTTTAAATAGCTTAATAAAGTGCTAATTCTAACTTCTGGAGCATGATAAGCAATTGATTTTAGTAGTAAGAATTTAAATCGAACCCGTTTGGCTAATAATTTTGTGAATGCAAAATGAATCTCATTATGCTCTTTGATGAGCTGTAGAAAAGTATTTTTTCGAAGCCTGATTAAAACCACCTCTTCCTCAGCTATAGCAGAGGCTGCGTATAGTCCATCATCAAAAAGTGGCAGCTCGCCAAAGCACTCCCCAGGTTCAATCATTGTTTGAATGTACTCTTTTCCATCATCATCTATATTTACCCATTTTACAATGCCTGAAACTAATTGATTGTAATAACTGCATTCTGATCCTTCTGAAAAAATGACTTCGCCACGCCCCAGTTTTTTATATACAGCCCCCCATGCCAATAATATATTTATGTCTATGATCATCTTTATGCTTTAGGCACTAAACTATTTTTTTATGTAGTATAAAAAGATGACAGAGGTCATAGCCAATATGAGATATATCATAAATGACCCAATTCGATTTTAAATGGCAGGTAATCAACTCATTAGGCGCAACTGTGGTTTTTCATTATAGACAATGAATTATTAATATGAGCGTACGCATAAAAAATAGTTTGTAGCTGTTCTAATCTTGTGGGATCATTCATTAAAATATTATTAGTATGAAAACAACATTATTCATTTTGATGGTTTTAACAATGTTATATGCTTGTGGCGGTGGGCAAACAGTCCCAAGTGATGCAGTTGTTGCTTCAACAAGTGATCTTAATGCAAATTCTTCCTATGATCCAGAAAGAGGAGAGGGCAAGTTTACAAATGTAGAAGTTCCATCTGCTATTAATGAAAAACTAGCACATGCAGGTACAAAAGTATATGAGGTAAAATGTAGCCCTTGTCATAAACTTAGCGCAGAAAAATTAGTTGGTCCAGGTTGGAAAGGAGTTACAGAAAGATTTAAACCAGAATGGATTATGAATTTTGTGACGAATACAGATGCTATGTTAAATAAAGATCCAAAAGCACAAGCGCAATTAGAAATTTGTTTGGTACGTATGCCTAATCAAAATGTTTCAGATGAGGATGCTAGAAATGTTTATGAGTTCATGCGTAAAAATGATTCAAAAAAATAGGAACACTTTTATTTAATTATATTTTACTCAATTTCAAATAATCATTTATGAAAAATTTAAATTTTAAACAGGTCCTATTATTTTTAGTAACCTTAGTTTTTTCGATGGCTTCTTGTAAACCCAAGAACGCAAATAATACCATTAGTGCTGATGCAGCTGCAAAGGTTTACGTAGCGCCTGGCAAGTATGATGAATTTTACAATTTTGTTTCGGGTGGTTTTAGCGGTCAAATGAGCGCCTATGGCTTACCTTCTGGGCGTTTATTAAGAGTGATACCGGTTTTTTCTGTTGATCCAGAAAAAGGATATGGCTTTAGTGAAGAAACAAAACCCATGTTAAATACTTCTCATGGTTTTGTGCCTTGGGATGATTTACACCATGTGCAACTATCTAAAACCAATGGAGATTATGATGGAAAATGGGTATTTGGAAACGCCAATAATACTCCAAGAGTAGCACGTATTGATTTAAAAACATTTAGGACTGCTGAAATTATAGAATTACCCAATAGTGCAGGCAATCACTCTTCTCCTTTTTTAACTGAAAACACGGAGTATGTTGTTGCAGGAACTAGATTTAGTGTTCCACCAGATGATGTCAATGGAGATGTGCCTATTAATACGTATAAGAAGAACTTTAAAGGCACTTTAAGTTTTATTAGTGTAAAAAAAGAAGATGGAAAAATGGAATTGGCTTTTCAAATTGAATGTCCTGGTTTTAATTTCGATTTAAGTAGAGCAGGTAAAGGCGTTTCTCATGGTTGGTTTTTCTTCTCTTGTTATAATACAGAACAAGCTAATACACTCTTAGAGGTGAATGCTTCACAAAAAGATAAAGATTTTATTTTAGCAGTGAATTGGAAGAAAGCGGAAGAATATTTAAAAGCAGGGAAGGGTAAAAAGAAAACTGTAAGATATGCGCATAATACATATAATGAAAAAACACATACTGCCACTTCTGAAATTAAAACAGAGGTAATCGTATTGGATTCTAAAGAATTAAAAGATTTATGTTATTTTATTCCATGTCCTAAATCTCCACATGGTTGTGATGTAAGTCCTACAGGAGAATATATAGTGGGAAGTGGAAAATTAGCTGCAGTTATTCCTGTTTTTGGATTTAACAAGATGCTTAAAACCATTCAAGCTAAAGACTTCATAGGTAATCTTGAAGGTATTCCTGTATTGAAATATGAGTCTGTACTTTATGGTGAAGTCAAGAAGCCTGGACTAGGACCTTTGCATACCGAATTTGATAATAAAGGGAATGCCTATACCTCCTTCTTTGTTTCTTCTGAAGTGGTTAAATGGAATATAAAAGATTTAAAAGTGCTAGACCGCGTACCCACTTATTATTCTGTAGGTCATTTAACTGTTGCAGGTGGCGATACTAAAACTCCTAATGGAAAATACTTAGTAGCGTATAATAAAATTACTAAAGACAGATATCTTCCTACAGGTCCAGAGCTTTCTCAAAGTGCTCAACTATATGATATCAGTGGAGATAAAATGCAATTAATTTTAGATTTTCCAACCATTGGAGAACCGCATTACGCACAAATTGCACCCGCAGATCTTATCAAAAATAATAGCACTAAATTTTATAAGCTAGACGAGAACAAACATAAATATGCATCCATTGGAGAAGGCGCGACCAAAGTTGTTCGGGAAGGTAAAAATGTTCATGTGTATATGACAGCAATTAGATCTCACTTTTCTCCTGATAATATTGAAGGTATTAGATTGGGTGACGATGTATATTTTCATGTAACCAATTTAGAGCAAGATTGGGATGTACCACATGGTTTTGGTATCAAAGGAGCGTCTAATGCCGAATTATTAATCATGCCAGGTGAAACACAAACATTAAAGTGGACGCCAGATCGCGTTGGCATGGTGCCTATTTATTGTACCGATTTCTGTAGTGCTTTACACCAAGAAATGCAAGGCTATGTAAGAGTATCTCCTGCTGGAAGTAAAGTACCACTTAGCTATAGCCTAGGTACAAATATGCCTAAAACGGAGGGAGAAGAGAAGTCAGAAGGTAAAGAAAAAAATAAAAAATAATCATTAAAAGTTGATACTAGAGGGTTTTATAAATAAGACCCTCTAGTTTTCAATTAGATTTTTAATACTACTAATGAATTCAAATAAATTAAATTGGAATAGCCGTATCGTTTTATTTTTATGCGCTATTTTATTAATAGTGGTATTATATGTGCCCATGTGGAGTATAGAATTAAATGCACCGCAGTATCCAGAAGGTTTAGGGCTTTCCATTTATGCCAATAAACTTGGTGGTAATGTAGATATCATTAATGGGCTGAACCATTATATTGGTATGAAAACACTTCATGAAAAAGATTTTGTTGAATTTATTGTATTACCCTATTTTATTTTATTTTTTTCCATCTTTTGTTTAGTCACCGCATTAGTAGCTCGAAAAAAGCTTTTATATACTTTACTCGCCTTATTTATTCTATTTGGAGTATTGGCTATGGCAGATTTTTGGCGTTGGGAATATAATTATGGCCATGATTTGAATCCAGATGCCGCCATAATAGTGCCAGGTATGTCCTATCAACCGCCACTTATAGGGTATAAGCAATTATTAAACTTCGGGGCTTATTCGATGCCAGACATAGGTGGATGGATTTTTATACTAGTAGGGCTTGCGCTGTTGACTTTATCAATTTTGGCATATAGAAATAAAAGTAAAATAATAACTTACAAAAAATCAATACATGCTAGTGTTTTAGGCTTACTATTTTTATTGACAAATGCTTTTGCTTGTAATACAATTCCAAATTCTATTAAAATAGGGAAAGATGCTTGTAGCTATTGTAAAATGACAGTTTCTGACAATCGTTTCGGTGTTGTTTTAGTAACTGAAAAAGGGAAAAATTTTATTTTTGATGACCCGAAGTGCCTAGCTGCTCATTTACATAGTCCACAAAATAGCAGTATAAAAATAGGAGGTATTTACTTTACCAATTTTATTGGCTCACACCTTTTGCTGAATGCCAATGAGGCTTTTTTTGTTAAAAGTATAAAAATTCATGGCCCTATGAATGGATCTTTTGCAGCATTCTCCAACAAAGACAGTGCGATGCGTTATATTTTTAATAACACAGGAAGTATTGTAAAGCTCAATGAACTACTTCAATGAAAAAAGTCATTGTTATATTAATGACACTTATATTTTGGGTTGAATCTTTTGGACATATCATTCATGTAGGTCCTTTACATAAAGTAAAATCAATCCGCACGGCAATTCGCATTGCCAATAATGGCGACACAATTTTGGTAGCTGCTGGAATTTACAAAGAAGGTAATTTGATTATATCAAAACAACTTACACTCATTGGCGATAAGTATCCTATAATTGATGGTCAAAATAAATTTGAGGTATTTTCTATAAAAGCTAGTAAAGTTGTTATAGATGGTTTTAAAATTTACCATTCAGGTACTTCTAATTTAGATGATTATGCTGGCATAAAAGTGTATGATAGCAGGGAGGTAACTATACAAAATAATATACTAGATGATACTTATTTTGGTATTTACTTACAATATGCCAAGCGCTGTGTCATAAAAAATAATCAATTAAAAGCTAATAATAAAGAAGAGCAGCAAAGTGGCAATGGCATTCATTGTTGGAAATCGGATAGCTTAAGTATTACGGGCAATACAGTTGATGGGCACAGAGATGGTATTTATTTTGAATTTGTAACAAATTCATTCATTAAAACCAATACCACTAGTAATAATATTAGATATGGCTTACATTTTATGTTTTCTAATAATGATACTTACCAGTTCAATTCTTTTATAGGTAATGGTGCTGGGGTAGCAGTCATGTATTCCAATAAAGTGAGTATGCTTAATAATCAGTTTAAAGAAAATTGGGGCGATGCAGCTTATGGATTATTATTAAAAGAAATTTCGGATAGTTATATTACGGGTAATACTTTTGAAAAAAATACCACAGGCATTTATTTAGAAGGAGCTTCTAGAATAAATATGAGTCATAATATTTTTAAGAATAATGGCTGGGCCATGAAAATTCAAGCAAGTTGTATGGACATTACAGTATCTACCAATAATTTTGTGGGTAATACTTTTGACATTGGCACCAATGGCAGCCTTGTTTTGAACACTTTTAATAAAAATTATTGGGATAAGTATGAAGGCTATGATTTAAACCATGATACAATGGGTGATATCCCCTACAGGCCTGTAAGCATGTATTCTATGATAGTTGAACAGAATCCACCAGCTATGATGCTCTTTAGAAGTTTTATAACATCGTTATTGGACAAAACAGAAAAATTAATACCTAGTTTAACCCCAGAAAATTTAAAAGACAATACACCTTTAATGCGTAAGGCATTTTAAAATTAATATTATGATCATTGCAAATAATGTAACAAAAAAATATGGAAAGCTAATTGCATTAGATAATGTCTCTGTTAATTGTAAAAAAGGGGAGTGTATTATTTTAATAGGCCCCAATGGCAGTGGTAAGACAACGCTAATAAAATGCATTTTAGGTATGGCTATTGCGGATAGTGGCTTTATCACATTCAATAATAAGAATATTAGTAAAGACTGGGCTTACAGGGCTGCAATAGGGTATATGCCTCAAATTGGTAAATACCCTGAGCATATGACTATTGGACAAGTTTTAACAATGATGAAAGATATAAGAAACACGGAACAGCCATTGGATGAGGATCTTATCAAAAGCTTTAAGTTAGATAGCTTACTTGACAAGCGTATGGGAACCCTATCTGGGGGGACTACACAAAAAGTAAGTGCAGCCTTAGCCTTTTTATTTAATCCTGCTGTTTTAATATTAGACGAACCCACAGCAGGATTAGACCCTATTGCCTCTGAATTATTAAAGGAGAAAATTCTTGCTGAAAAAGACAACGGCAAATTAATTTTAGTGACTTCACATATTTTAAGTGATTTAGATGATTTAGTAACTGAAGTAATTTATATGCAGGATGGTAAACTATGCTTTCATCAGTCGATAGATAAACTAAGAGAGGAAACTGGGGAAGAGAAATTAGCTAAAGCCATTGCTAGGGTTATGTTAGAAAAAGCCAACTAAAAAAGTTTACTAATAGACCAAGTTAAGAATAATAAACAAATTAAGTAGTATGAAGAAAATTGTTAAATATATAATGACCGATATTCTCAGAAGTAAAATCATGATTATTTACACCATCGTATTATTGGCGACCTCTTTTACTTTATTTAGCTTAGAAGACAATGCTAATAAAGGCTTATTGAGTTTGTTAAATATTATTTTAATTATTGTGCCTTTATTTAGTCTTCTGTTTTCGACAATTTATATTTATAATAGTGCTGAATTCATTGAATTGTTGGTGAGTCAACCTTTACAAAGAAAAAGTATTTGGCAAAGCTTTTCTATTGGACTAGCCATATCTTTATCCTTTGCCTTTATAATTGGTATAGGCCTACCTGTTTTAATTTTTCAATTTAATACTATTGGCCTTATATTCATAATAGTAGGTACTTTATTAAGTATCATATTTGTTGCTATTGCTTTATGGGCTGCAGTTCAAATTAGAGACAAGGCCAAGGGAATAGGAATGGCTATTTTACTTTGGATGTATTTCTCCTTATTATTTGATGGTTTTGTTTTGTTTTTATTATTTCAATTTGCCGATTACCCATTAGAAAAGCCAATGATTTTAGTGAGCGCATTGAATCCCATTGATTTAGGAAGGGTACTTATTTTGTTACAATTAGATATTTCAGCAATGATGGGTTATACAGGTGCAATTTTTAAAGACTTCTTTGGCACTATGCAAGGATTAAGTATCGCTTTTATAACCCTGATAGTATGGATAATTATTCCTTTATATTTTTCAACAAGGAAATTCATTAGAAAAGATTTATAAGACATAAAGCTTGCTTAATGATTTACTATTAATTACATAATTATGAAATCTGATATTGTTTCAAGAAAAGAGATAATTATCTTAGTGGATAGTTTTTATACTAAAATAAAAGTAGATTTTACTTTGGGTTTTATATTCAATGAAGTAGCCAACGTGAATTGGGAAAAACATTTGCCCATCATGTATGATTTTTGGGAGAACACCCTATTTTATACAGGTAGCTATACGGGTAACCCTGTTAAATTACATACACATTTGCACCATCTAACTCCTTTAAATAATACACATTTTGAACAATGGAATAAGTTGTTTCTTGAAACGGTGGATGAAAATTTTGAAGGCCCTAATGCTAAACTAATAAAGCAAAGAGCTATTAGTATTTCTATGGTATTGGCACAAAAAATTGCCCAGACCAAAAAGTCTGAGCAAATATAAAAAAACTCAAAACTGAAAAAACGCTCTTATTTTTTTGGAGGAAGTAGCACTCCGTC
>Ga0102871_1000644_pt1 | contig 12426 bp, 19 predicted proteins | sample Colrivmet1546C02_FD_78445 | JGI IMG/M metagenome (GOLD analysis project Ga0102871, IMG submission 78445) | Estuarine microbial communities from the Columbia River estuary - metaG 1546C-02 | ecosystem: Environmental > Aquatic > Marine > Intertidal zone > Estuary | place: USA: Columbia River... | reverse complement strand
CTTTGAAAGAGTAGTTAAAGGAGAAAATAATACACACTACATTAGAACTGTATGTTATCCTTCTACCTTTAATGGTGCACTACGTACAGTAGCTAAAGAGTTGTTAAATTCTGGAGAGAAAATTAAGTACACATCTGTAAAAGAATATATGCAGAAGTGGGATGCAATTACTACTAGAATGGAACATATCGTAGCTATCGACTAAGGATTTGCCTATATCCTATTAATACCTGGCATATTTTAAATTACAAATTATTATGGCGAAGAATGCTGTATTGTCTTTATCCGGAGGGATGGACTCCTCTACCTTATTGTTACATTTACTAGCAAACGGGTATAATGTTACAGCTTTAGGTTTTGATTACGGTCAAAATCATAAAGTAGAATTAGAAAGAGCTGCATCGTTAGTAGAATACTTAAACTCAAATCCGGATCGAGAATATTTCTTAGATCCAGATACATTAGTTAAAGTATATTCAAAAGTAAACTATCAAACGATTAAACTAGATGGTTTATCACAATTATTAAACTCAGCTTTAGTAGTAGGTGGGGCAGATGTACCAGAAGGTCATTACGAACAAGATAACATGAAAGATACAGTTGTACCTAATCGTAATAAGATCTTTAGTTCATTAGTTCAAGCAGTAGCTTTATCAGTAGCTAACGAGACAAAAGAAGATACATTTATCTCTTTAGGTATTCATGCTGGAGATCATGCAATCTACCCTGACTGCCGTCAAGAGTTTAGAGATGCGGATATGGAAGCATTTAAGATAGGTAACTGGGATGCAGAACGTGTTAAGTTTTATACTCCCTATTTAGATATAGACAAATTTGGTATTCTAGAAGATGGACTTAAAGCATGTGAAACACTTAATATTGACTTCGATGAGGTGTACAAGAGAACTAACACTTCATATAAGCCTTACCCTTCTGGTAATAGTGACTATAAGTCTGCTAGCTCTGTGGAGCGTATTGAAGCTTTTATTAAGTTGGGCCGTAAAGACCCTGTTCAATACGAAGACGAAACAGGACCAGTAGAGTGGGAAGTAGCTAAGTCCCATGTAGAAAAAGTATTAGCAGAACATATCAAGTAAACTATTTATATTTCAATTTAAACAAAACAAAACAATTATGAAAAAAGTAATCTTAGCAGCAGCTTTAGTAATTACACTAGCATCTTGCGGAAACAGTAAGACTGAAGCAACAGCAACAGAATCATCAGCAGTATCATTAGATACAACTGCAGTAACAGCAACAGATACTACAGTATCAGAAATTCCTTCTAATCAACTAGAAGCACCAAAAACTGAGGCTGGCGTAAAGTAAAAAACTTAGGTTGATTGGAATAACGTACTCTTAACTGTAGAAAGGGCCGTACGTGTTCGGTTAGAAATGCCAATCGTAAAAGTAGATGTCCACGCACCCATCTTCTACTTTCCTTACCTTTTAGGTTGACTGGGGAATGGTTATGTCGATAGTTCGAGAGTGAATGCTGACTGACATAATCGGAGTTTAGAGGTATTCACCATAGTAACGCCAGTCATAAAAGTAGATGTCCACTGAACCATCTTCTGCTTTCCTAAATTGCTTCCTTAGCTCAGCTGGTAGAGCAGCTGATTTGTAATCAGCAGGTCGTAAGTTCGATTCTTACAGGAAGCTCAAAATGGGGGTGCCTGGTTTTGACAGGTACGATGAGTTGGTAAATTGCAAGCCGGGTTAGATGGAAATCCGTAAATACCTATCGAATAGTAAACGACGTAGAATTATCTACAATGACCTTCGAAGACGCTATGTCTTTCGTTGGTGCTGATTACGCTCTAGCAGCCTAATCTGTCCCGCACACATCGTGGGATATAAAATAGAATGTGTACAAAGGTGGAAAAGTGATTGAACCCGAAATCGAATCACAGAGTACACCCCGCTGACTCTATAAATAAGAGTGGGAACATTGATGGTAATGTAATGCATATCTTACCTATTTTGTTTGTTTAGAAAAATGAACTAAGCTTGTAAATGAAATTTATTAAATCCGTATTTGGACGAGGGTTCGACTCCCTCCACCTCCACATATAGCGAGATAGTAGCAGCGGTAGCTCGCCAGGCTCATAACCTGGAGGTCGGGGGTTCGATTCCCTCTCTCGCAACAGAGTTTAAAAATACGGTATCTGATACTGACAGCTCTTTAGGAGTGATGGGTGTGAAAGCAGATTGAAAAGGCTACGACGCAACCCCGTATTTTTAAATTTTATAGTAACTAAATAAGGTTTGTATGAAAAAGTTATTACTATTATTGAGTATTGCATTACTACTAAGTAGCTGTGCATGGATGCCGATGAAAATGTCGACTTACGAAAGGCGACTATGGAATCATCAAAACAAAGTTAGAAACTACTACTTTAGAGTAAACCCTATCAATAAGAAACGTCCTATTAGAGGTAAAGTTTATATCCCGTATTTTAGACCAGGAAAATATTAATAAAAAAGAGTTGTCTTTTAAAATAAACGTTCGTATCTTAAATTAAATATGAAGCAAGACGAAATCAAGAGAAAAAAATATTTTAAGAAAGAACGTATTCTGCCTCGATGATGGAACCGGTAGACATGTAAGACTTAAAATCTTATGGGCAGTAACGCCCGTGCCGGTTCGACTCCGGCTCGAGGTACGTTTCTTTTTTATACTGTAGAGTGGTGGAATTGGCTATCTCAGTTATAGCTTGGCAGACATGCCCTCCCGTCTCGAGGGTGCGGATAAGAGATAGGTAAATGATAATGGGTTGACCACACGCTAGCTAGCAAGAATGTCATTTATTGAATCGCCGCGTGAAGGTTCGATCCCTTCCTCTACAGCATACGCTAGTTCGCGGCTAGATCGAAGACACCACCTATCATCCCATAAGAACTGAAGTGGGCCAAATCGTTGGTTGGACAGGTCGGGGGACTTGGGTGACACTCCCCCAATTTTGGACTTATAGCTCAGTTGGTTAGAGCAACTGACTCATAATCAGTAGGTCCCTGGTTCGAGCCCAGGTTGGTCCACGCTCTTAAAAAATAATCTAGTTATATTTATACCCATATGATACAACTTGGCATATCAGCATTTTACCACGACTCTGCAGCATGCATCGTAAAAGACGGTAAGGTTCTACATGCCATTGAACAAGAGAAATTATCAGGTATAAAACACGACGATAGCTTTCCAGTAGATGCAATTAAATGGGTATTGAGAGCAAGTAGACTTACTATAAAAGATGTTGATGAAGTATGCTGGTATGAAAACCCAGATCTTAAAAGAGCAAGAGTACTTAAATCATTCAACAAATACCCAATCCGTACTTTCTTTAAAAGATTAAAATTTCTTAGAGAGAGAAAAGAAAATCAAAATCCTAGCTTTTTATTAGCAAAACATTTCCTGTATCAAGGAACAGTTAAGTGGGCTGAACATCATCGTTCACACGCTGCATTCTCGTACTTAACAAGCCCCTATAAAGACGCCGCAATAGTAACTATTGACGGTGTAGGAGAATTTGAAACAGTTACCATCTCAAAAGGTACCGAAAATTCTATCGAAAAATTATACTCAATAAACTTCCCAGAGTCTCTAGGAATGTTTTACTCTACATTTACTGCTTTCTTAGGTTTTAAACCAAATGAAGGAGAGTATAAAGTAATGGGAATGGCCGGGTACGGAGATGCTAACAAGTATGTTCCTTTTATTAATAAACTTTTTAGGTTTAATAAGGAAACAATCTTCTCATTTTACCCAGAATACTTTGCATGGGAATATTCGGATAAGATAATGTTTACTTCTGAGTTATGTAACCTACTAGGACGAGGTCCACGCCTTCCGGAAGAAGAAATTACACAAGACGATTACGACTTAGCTGCAGCAGTTCAATTTGTATACGAAAAGCAGTTTAGTAGAATATTAGAGAAAGCTAAAGAACTAGTTAATTCAGATAACTTATGCCTTGGCGGAGGTTGCGCTTATAACGGGCTAGCTAATACAGGAGCATATAAGTACTATTCTTCAGTTCATATACCTTATGCACCTTCAGATGCAGGATCTGCTATCGGTGCTTGTCTAGCAGAATATAAAGGTGTTAGAAAGGATAATAGCGTACCATACATAGGTCCTTCTTTTAATGATATAAGTATACGTACTCAACTAGAGTACTTTGGTAACAAGATATACTACTTTAAATACCCTACAGAAGAACGCTTTTTAACTAAGGTAGCGACTTTAATTCACAGTGGTAACATAATAGGATGGTTTCAAGGGAATATGGAATTTGGAGCAAGAGCTTTAGGTAATAGATCAATACTAGCATCTCCATTAAAAGACGGTATTAAAGATAAAATTAATAAGGTAATTAAAAAGAGAGAGGGTTTTAGACCATTTGCTCCTTCTTGTATAGAAGAAGACGCTAAAATGTTTTTTAATATAAAAGAACCGATCCCTTATATGAATCAAGTAGTAGAGGTTAATAGAAACCATAGACTACCTTCTATAACTCATATAGACAATACTGCAAGAGTGCAGACAGTAAATAAAAACTTCAACCCTAGGTATTACAACCTGTTATTAGCATTAAAAAGAATCTCAGGATACCCAATCTGTTTAAATACGTCGTTTAACTTTAAAGATCAGACGATAACAGTAACACCAAAACAGGCTGTTGAGAGATTTTTAGATAGTAAGATGGATTTTCTTGCTATAGAGAATTACTTAATTATAAAGATGAAAAAATGAAATTTTTACAAGCTATAAAGAACCTATATAAGAACTGGAAGAAGAAAAAAGAGTTTAAGAAAAAAATAGAGGAGTTAAAAAAGAGAGATCCCTTTATTTATAAAAACTTCTAATAAAGTTGCTTATTCGAATATTTATTCGTATATTAGTTTTAGACAATAGTGTCGTAGCACCACTTTAAAAACACACCCATGACAAACCCGCATGATGTAGTAAACGCATCTCGAAACCCGAAAGGCAAAAGTAAAAAAGTAAAGCCTGAGGTAACTTTTTATGACAGTTTTGTAATAAAAGGTCAAAAACTACCCGATCCAAAAAAACACCAACTAGTAAGCTTCCTTAAATCCGGAATTAGGATTGCAGGATATGTAGCTCTATTCTTTTCAATAGAGATAGCAGCCGTATTGTTAATAGTTTCCGAATTAGTTGGAATTTACGAAGAATTAGTATAAATTATAAAAAAAGAGTTATGAAATTTCAATCAACAAAATTATTTGACGGCTACTCTACTTGTTTTCGTCAATGGAAAGCAGAAGGAACTCATTGTAAGTTCTTACACGGATATGCTATATCATTCAAGGTATGGTTTGAAGGAGAGTTAGACGAAAGAAACTGGGTATGGGACTTTGGTGGGATGAAAAGAGCTAAGAGTGGTATACAGGGTATGTCACCTAAAGCTTATTTTGATTACCTACTCGATCACACTACTATTATATCTAAAGATGATCCGTACTTAAATAACTTTCAAAAGATGCATTCGGACGGAGTAATCCAGTTAAGAATTTTAGAAAGTACAGGATGTGAACGTTTTGCAGAATACCTTTACGGTATTATTAATGAATTTTTACTAGAGGAAACTGAAGGAAGAGTGAAAGCTAGTAAAGTAGAGGTTTTTGAAAACGGTAGAAATTCTGCATCTTATCAAGCATAAAATATAAAAAATGAGTTTAGGAAGAATAACAGATTATAGCAAAAAACAACCTATCGTAGAACTATATAGCTGTGTACAATCAGAAGGTTCAAGAGCCGGTTACCCGACTATAGCAATTAGAACTACAGGTTGTACTCACCGTTGTTACTTCGGTGAAGGAGGATGGTGTGACTCCTGGTATACCAGTATACACCCGGAAAAAGGAATTTATAACTTTAACGATATTATTAAAATATACGATGAGAACCCAGAGGTGAAAGAAATGATGTTAACAGGTGGAGCTCCAAGTATGCACCCGGCTTTAGTAAACGAACTAACACATTTTGCTCATGAAAGAGGTATTATTATTACGATCGAAACCGAAGGAAGTCATTTCCTACCTACTGACTACCCTATTAATCTTATTAGCCTTAGTCCTAAGTTTACCAATAGTGTTCCTGTACTGGGCGTACTTACTCCTCAAGGTGCAGTTACGGACCAGAAACTTATTGATACGCACAACAGACACCGACTTAATAAAGAAGCGATTAAACAAACGTTAAGTTACCATAAAGACTACCACGTTAAAATTGTAGCTAATCCAGTAGAAAGACCTGAAGAGTGGTTGGAGACAAGAGCATGGTTAGATGAGATGGAGATCCCTAAGAATAAGGTTATCATAATGCCTCCAGGGGATAATAGACAAGAATTAATTAGAGTATACCCGTTAGTAATTGAATGGTGTACTAAAAATGCATACCGCTTTACAGGTCGAGAGCATATTATTGCTTTTGATACCAAAAGGGCCGTATAGCTCCTATTTATATTAGCTATGAATTTAGAAGATATTATTAAGTACGAAGTAGGAATCGAAAATATAGGTGAAGTCGAGATCCTAGTTAATGGTTTAATTGTTTGGGACTACAAAGTTCAAAACGGTAATCTCCATTTAATAACGGAAGATTACGACATTATTGAATTTGGTCCTATTACGTTTCTGGAGTTAATAAACTATCTAGACGAACAGCCTGTAGATTTACATAATCTCACAGTCCTTTCAGAAACTGACTACAAACAATTAAATCAACATAAATGGGAAGAAAATCGAATCTGCTTTTATTAATAGCATTAACTGTAGCTTCTGTATGTACTGGGCAGCAATTACAAGCAGTTGATTTAGGTATTTATAAAGTAGTTTACTCCGAAAAATTAGAAAACCCAGTAAAAGTAACCTACGTAGTATTATGCCCTGACGGTACCGCATCAAGAGCTGGTATGGAATTCTATATAGATAAGAAAATACATACAGCGGACAATAACGATTACGTTAATAACGAATGGGATAAAGGACATATGGCACCAGCAGCAGATTTTAACTGTAATAAAGAAATGCTATATAAAACCTTTACATACTTAAACTCTGCTCTTCAACATCAAAGCCTTAATAGAGGTATTTGGAAGCATTTAGAAATGCATGAGAGGGAGTTAGCTAAAAAAGAGAAAGTAGAGGTTATAATTGACATAGAATTTGATAAAGAGCCGAAAAAAGTACCTGGAGGCGCTTCAATACCAAAAGGATTCTATAAACATATTCGTTATAAGACTGAGAAAGTTTGTTACTACTTTCCAAATGAAGCACCTAAGAAATCTACATATAAAGATTATCAAATACAATGCGATAAATAAATGAAAATATTAGTTACAGGAGGAGCAGGTTTTATCGGTTCAAATTTAATAAAAAGGTTACTTGAAGAAGGACATACGGTGGCGTCTATAGACAACTACGACAGTGGGTGTAAGGAGAATGAAATACCGGGATGTACTTATTATGCAGGTGATATAGAATCGGTATTCTTAATGGATAAAGATTTTAAACTAATTTACCATTTAGCGGCATTAAGCCGGATACAGCCTTCTTTTGAAAACCCTACAGAAACGTTTAGAGTAAATACTACAGGTACACAAGCTGTTTGTGATTTTGCAAAAGAAATAGGAGCTAAGTTAATTTACTCAGGATCTTCATCTCGATGGCATAACCCACATAAGTCACCTTATGCATGTTATAAGTATATTGGAGAAGAGATTTGTAAAATGTATAAAGAAGTTTACAAATCAAATATTGAGATAGTAAGATTTTATAACGTTTATGGACCTGGAGAAATCGTGGAAGGAGACTGGGCAGCAGTAATAGGTAAATGGAGAGGGCAGATTAAGAAGAACCACCCAATTACAATTGTAGGTGATGGAAAGCAGAAAAGAGACTTTACCCACGTAGATGATATAGTAGAAGGTCTTTATAAAATAGGATTAACATATCATAAGCAGGATGATGCTTGGGAATTAGGAACAGGTAAAAACTATTCTATAAACGAAGTAGCAGATATGTTTATTAAGAGGTTTAGTTGTGTAAAAGTATATATGTCAGACCAAAAAGGAAACTACAGAGAGACATTACGTGAAAATGACGATGCACTTCAGAAACTAGTTTGGGCACCAAAAGATAGATTACAAGAATATATAAACCAGTTATAATGAAACCAAAAGAATACATTATTTGGCTCAAAGGCTTTGTAGAAGCTTGCCATGAATACGCCCCTAGTCCAAAACAATGGGATGCGTTAAAAGACAAATTAAAAGAGGTAGATGATTCAATACCATTAGGTGGTATAATTTCGGATAACAACACATTTGGAATTCACGAGCCTCTGCCAAGATGGCAAGAACCTCATAAAGTAAATCCGTTTTATGTAGGGGACGTACCAAATGGTAACCCAATCTCATTGTCTGGAACATGCGCTACACAAGCAGTAGTTACAGCAACACCAGGAGGCGGTTCTATTACGTATGCAACACCACAATATGTAACTTCAATAGCTACATCTCTCCCACAAGGTACCACAATTAACTTTACAACTAAAAAAACGCATAACGAGGACTAATGAAGGAAGTAATCTTAAAAAGAGAACTCACCTGGGAGTGGGTAGAAGCTCAAATAGATATTGCAAGTGAGTGGGTAAAAAAAATGCCAATTAGGCATGTAACTGGATTACCACGAGGTGGTTTGATTCCGGCAGTAATGATTTCTCATAGATGTAATCTAAAGTTTATAGATAATGAAGCAGCTAAATTGTTACCAACTAGAATGAGAAGACAAGTACTAGTAGTAGACGATATTGCTGATTCAGGAGAGACTCTTTTAGACTTGCATGATTATGATTTTTTAACTCTTACTTTAGCCTACAGATTTGATAGTAAATACGTTCCGGATAAATACTGCGACTTTATTGAAGATAAAGCATGGTTAGTGTTTCCCTGGGAAAGTAAAGACAGTGATCCGGTTCAAGATTACTTGAAATAATTTGGATCTTAAAATAAGTTTTCGTAAATTAAGTTATAGTAGTGTCGTAGCACCACTTTAAAAACATACATATAAAATGAAGAAAAAGTATTCGTTAGAAGTAACCAAAGCAGGTTACGCAAATGGGTTATCCCTACAGTTAGCTGAGAAGCAGAAAAAAAGTGGAATGTTAGATATTCATCTAGTTGATTCCGAAAAACACCAAATTATTACAAACGCAGCAGATGCATTCGGTAAGTTTCTAGATGCATTAGGATGTGATTGGAGAAACGACCCAAACTCATCAGATACTCCACGCCGTGTAGCAAAAGCGTACGTAAATGACTTATGGGCAGGTCGCTTCAATGCACCGCCAGAAATCACAGCATTTCCATCAGACGGTTATGATGGCTTAGTACAAGAAAGTAATATCCCTCTAACTTCGATGTGTTCTCATCACCACCAGACGATTCAAGGAAGAGTAAGCGTTGCTTATATTCCTGGTAAAGAGGGTCTAGTAATTGGTTTATCTAAATTAAATAGAATTGTAGAATACTTTGGACGAAGAGGAGCAATTCAAGAACAATTAACAGTTGCTATACATCAAGCTATTGATAAGATTTGCGAAGGTAATGAAGGAGTAGCTGTAATGATAGATGCAACACATAACTGTGTATCTTGTCGAGGAACTAAACATAACGGTGCATCAATGCAAACTGCTAAACTTTCAGGAGCATTCTTGAAAGAAGATTCTTGCAGAGCTGAGTTCTATAAGAATATAGAATTAGCTGGAAAATGTCGTAACTAATAAGTTGCCTCCTATTGATTAATTTCGTAAATTAAGTATATGAAAAATAATGTACCTTTTGTGGACGAAGTAGAGCTATTTAATGCTACCTTCGGTAAACCAAATAACTATACCCCGGTTATACCTGAGCGTAAAGAGTGGGAATTTGTATATAACTTTATTCTAGAGGAACTAGAAGAATATAAAGAAGCCTGTGAGAAAGGTGATATTGTAGAAGTACTAGATGCTTTATGTGATATTACGTATGTATCGTTAGGTAATGGTGTAATGTTACACGGACTTAAAGATAAGTTTAATGATGCTTATGCAGAAGTTCAAGCATCTAATATGTCTAAAGCCTGTAAATCAGTAGAAGAAGCTATAGAAACAGTTAATGTACGTTCCGAGCAACAAGAAGAACCTTGTCATTATGAGAAGGTAGGAGACTTCTACATCGTATACCGAACTAGAGATAGGAAGGTAATGAAGTCAGTTAATTATTTCAAACCAGATCTTAAAAAGTTTTTCTAATGTCCTTAATTGAAGATATAAAAAAGCATGCTGTATACGTACAAGCATACCAGACCGAAATGGTGCCTTTATCGGCAGTCATTTCTCTGTTAAATAATGTTGACTTAACTAAACAAGCAGACGATCTACTTGATAAATTAGCAGAGCAGCTACAAGACGTTCAAAAAACTCTAAACGATATAACAAATGATTAAGATTGCTCACGAATCTCCAAAAAGTATTTTTAAGACCGTACAAGATTTTACGGATTACGATTATGCCTTAGTACATTTATTTGAAGAAGATCCTGAGTATTTTAAATTATTTGAAGATGCTATAAAAGACGATAGAGAAGTTATTTTAGATAACTCCATCTTTGAACTAGGTAATGCATTTAATCCAGCAGCATTTGCATACTGGATTTTAAAATTAAAACCTACTTGGTATATTGTTCCGGATGTATTAGAGGATAGTGTAAAAACTATGGCTTCTATGGATATGTGGAATAGTAAATACCCGGGTATTGAGAGTAAAAAAATTGGAGTAGTCCAGGGTAAGAACTATAAGCAAATTGTAGAATGCTATCAACATATGGATAAAAAAGCTAACGTAGATATGATAGCTATATCCTTTGATTACTCGTACTATACACAAACGGTTCCTCATCCTAACAAGTATGTTAGCTGGATGCTAGGACGTGTGAAGTTACTTGGAGATCTACTTAAAGACGGTATTATTAATAAGGATAAACCCCACCATTTACTAGGATGCGGACTACCTCAAGAGTTTACTTTTTATAAAAATGCTAAGTATGATTGGATTTATTCACTAGATACTTCTAACCCTGTAGTTCATGGAATTAAAGGTATTGAGTACAAAGAAGAAGGCTTATGGGATAAAGAATCTCAAAAACTATTTGAAATGATTAACTCAGAGGTAGAAGATATAAGCACAGTTTTATTTAATATTCAAAGATTCAGACATTTTGCAAACGGAACAACTAAACACTAGTAATCAATGGGTAGCTTTCTTTTCACAGACAGGTTCTGAAATAGTAGCTTTATCTGAAAAGTTAGGAAGATGGCCTAATTTGATTGTAACAAATCAAAGACCGGCTGAATTACGTACAATAGATCCTAGAATGGCTGAATTACCTTTTCTATTTGTTATGGGCAATAAACCTACGTTAGAAGAATATGAGTCGCTATTTAGTCATCTAGCTTCTCCTGAGAAATTAGTAGTTACTTTACATGGATGGTTAAGAGTAATGCCTCCTGAGATTTGCAATACATATAGAATCTTTAACGGACATCCAGGACTTATTACTAAGTATCCGGAGTTAAAAGGTAAAGATCCTCAAGAAAGATCATTTAAGCAGTATGAGACTGCAGGAGCAGTATTACATAAAGTAACTGCAGGAGTAGATGAAGGAGAGGTTATAGATTATGAAGAATTTTTACAAGAAGGGTTGGATGAACGAGCTTTTTATCTTACATTAAGAGATAAGGCATTATATATGTGGTATAAATTTTTAAAAGTAGTTTTGTCATGATAAAAAGAATAGCATTAGTAGGAGCAAGCAGTACAGGTAAGACTACGGTGTATGAGCTTCTTAAGAATAAATTACCTAAGTATGAATTCATAAATGAATCAACTAGGACTGTAGCAAGTTATGGATTTCCTATAAATGAGAATGGAACAGATGCTACTCAGTTAGCTATTAGTTCTTTTCACCTAGAGGCCTTATTAAAACCTTATAACCTTGTGTTAGATAGATGTTATATGGATGTAGCAGTCTATACTTGTTTTATGGACGGTATAGATAGAGGTACTTATGACTTTATACAAGATACTTGGAATAGACTAAAAGGAGAGTATACACATTATATTTATTTTCCTATTGAGTTTGAATCAGTAAATGACGGAGTAAGAAGTGTTAACGAAGACTGGAGAAGAAAGATAGATGATCTTTTTAGATCAGAACTTGAGTCGATAGGAAAGACTTACTTAACTGTGACTGGTTCACCTATGCAAAGAGTAGATCAAATTTTAAATTTTATAAAATAATATGACACAAGAAAAAAACCAAGAAGCAGTAGTAGCTATTGCCGGTAAACACTTAGGTAAAG
>Ga0102871_1000641_pt1 | contig 12456 bp, 7 predicted proteins | sample Colrivmet1546C02_FD_78445 | JGI IMG/M metagenome (GOLD analysis project Ga0102871, IMG submission 78445) | Estuarine microbial communities from the Columbia River estuary - metaG 1546C-02 | ecosystem: Environmental > Aquatic > Marine > Intertidal zone > Estuary | place: USA: Columbia River... | reverse complement strand
GACGCGAGCAGCAATTGCGAACACCGATACAACAAACCTCATTCAAGCTACCATCCAAAAATACCTCGGTGTATTTAAGTTGTTTGAAGGAGCAAGAAGTGGTTCTGTTGAGTTTAAAAACGGTTCTGCCGAACAACTTCAAGAATTGCTTGAGCAATACGAAAAGATTTGGTCTGCCGTTGACTTTAAAGATGCCATGGCTTTTGTTCGCGACGACAACAATATGTTGACGGACGAAGGAAAAAAATACAGCTTCTTCCCATCTAATCGCTTTACGCTGAAAGTGAACAAAGAAAATGCGCTGAAGGCTGGAACAATTACACAAAAAGAATTGTCTTCTTGTTCTGATGAAATCAATTTTGAATTCAGTACCGACCGAGATCCAGCTTTAACACGTGACGAAGTCATGATGATGGACATCGTAGCAAATAACGACTGGAAACGAGGAATTTTCTTCTCTAGTAGCCGTGGATCGTCTTTCTCAGTGGCTTTGCTATCTGGTGGACATGTGAAGCAAGTTGGAATGGCTTACGAGTTGAGTCCTGTTAAAGAAGAACCAATGTTCTACAACGTAGCGAAAATGGTTAAAAACATGATGAGCGTTTACGAATACGGAGACATGGCGAATCCACATGTTTTAACAGATTACTATGCTAGACGTCATACCGTTCAATACCGTTCAAACTTCTTGTTATTGGCTGAACAATTATTGAACCGCAAGCAGACTGCTAAAGCAATTTCAGTATTGGATTACTCCTTGAAATTAATGCCACTCGAAAGAGTTCTTGACTTTGGCGAGGTAAATTCTTGTGATCCATTCATGTCCTTGAAATTCAATGAACGTCATGGTGACTACAATTACCAAGGTCAAACAATAAGAGCTAAATGCAGCGGTTCCTTACACGAATATGTACAATTATATTACTTGGCTGGACAGAAAACCAAAGCGGAAACACTTGGAGCGAAATTGTTAGCAAACTATAAAAGTATCATCGCATATTTTGAACACAGTGATGCGGAATTTGCTGGGAATCCAGAGAATGCTGAGGATCTGATAGCGGCAATTGATGCTTGTTTCAAAATGAATGATTTAGCTCAAAATCCACGCTACGGAAATCCTTCTTCTGCTTTTTCGAAATCGCTCAAAAAGGAAATTACACATGTGTACAAAGTTGTCATGCCTCGTATTTATAGTGATTTAGAACAATTGGCTATGGACAACGGAGAAAGTGCGGAAGCATATTCTGGCGCCTATTCAGAAATGATTGGAAATCTTCAAACGTATATGGGTGCTATGGCGGAGCACTATGGTTTTATTAAATCGACTAACCCGGTTTCTGAACCAATTCCGCCGACTACATCAACAATTGACCCAAGCGCATTGATGCAAGGAGCAAGACCTATGGAAACGCTTCGTTAATGTGTGTTCTGAATTTTCATTTTTTCAGCTTAAACCCTGTTGAGAAAAGGAACTGAACAAGCATTATCGAGAAAAAGAAGGGGGGAACTTGATATAAATCAAATTTCCAAAAGAGTAAAAAACAACTTACAATTAAATCTGATTTAAGATGATTGATTTACCAAAATTTGAATTGCCCTTTTTTGCAGCACTTCTTTTGTTGTTGGTTTTAGCGCGTTTCTTTGGTGAACTATTTGAACGTATGAAGCAACCTGCCATGATTGGTGAAATCATTGCAGGAATCATCTTAGGTCCAACCTTATTAAATTTTATTCATCGAACGGAAGAACTAAAGGTAATATCAGACTTGGGAGTATTTCTCCTTGTTATTCTTGCCGGACTTGAAATAAACTTTGATGATATATTAAAGTCCATGAGGGGAAGAAACATTATCATTTCCCTTTTGGCATTCATACTGCCTATTCTAAGTGGATTTATGATTGGGAAACTCTTTGGGCAAAATGTCATGACCACGGTATTTATTGGATTATGTGTCGCAATTACAGCGCTTCCGGTGAGTATTCGAATACTCATGGACCTTGGAAAACTAAATACAGAAGTCGGGCAAAAAATCATTTCAGTAGCCATTTTTGACGATGTACTTGCGCTAACGATCTTAGGTATTTTGTTAGACATGAATCACATTGACAAAACGTTTTCGGCCATTACTACTGCGACGATTTTCACTGGAATAAAATTAATTGCATTCATTCTAGTTGTTTACGTTTCGTATCGTGTCATTCAACATTTTACACAAAAAGAAAATTTCGTTGAAAATCAAATTGATCGATTATTGGGAGTGCTTAAAGGAAAAGAATCTTTATTTGCCATCTTATTTATGTTCATTTTGCTATTTGCTACCTTAACAGAAAGCATCGGATTACACTTCATTATTGGATCTTTTTTCGCCTCCATGTTATTAAATAAAAAGCTTATTGGGACGAAAAACATCGACCTCTTTCACAAAACTACAAGCAGTATGGCGATGGGATTCTTGGCCCCAATTTTCTTTGCTGGAATTGGGCTTGAATTCAAGTTTTCCGCCATTGAAAACTATGGATTACTTGTTTCCATTATTGCCGTGTCATTTCTTTCTAAAATTCTCGGAGGGTACCTTGGTGGAAGGTTTGCACACATGGGGCACCGACAATCCATTACCTTGGCGTATGGATTAAATGCGCGTGGTATCATGGAGCTGGTCATTGCTAATATTGCCTTCCGTGAAGGATTTATAAACGTGGAGATTTTCTCCATGCTCGTGATTATGGGATTGGTAACAACCCTTTCTACTCCATTTCTTTTGAAACAATCCTTTCAGCGTTTAAATCCTTAAATTTTCTATAAGATCATGAAAAAGCAAGCGAATTTTTTCTTGATTATTCTAGTAATTTATGTTTTCCTTCAATTTATCTGGTGGGGAAATTTACTCATTCGCTTAAACGGACAAGTCGCTATTTCTTCAGGAGATTACCAAAGACGCGTGTGGATGGTTATCGGTGAAGGAAGTGTGTTTATGGTCCTATTATTTTTAGGGATTTGGAAAATGCGCAAAGTGATTCTTAAAGAAATCGGATTAACCCAAAGACAGTCCAATTTTCTGCTTTCCGTTACACACGAATTAAAAACACCCATCTCATCCGTTAAATTATTTCTTCAAACACTTTTAAAACATGATTTACCCGAAGAAAAAAAGTCCGATTTACTTAAAAAGGCGATGGATGAAAATGAACGTTTGAGTTTATTAATTGACAACATTTTACATGCCTCAAGAGTCGAAAACAAATCCCTGAAAGCCGTCAACAGTGATATCCATCTTAATGGTTTAGTTCACCATATTGTCGATCGCTTTCACAAACGCTACTTGCAGGATTTTATTACCATTACTTCCTCAGAAAGCATCACTCTACAAGCGGATGCATTTATTTTGGAAATGATTTTGGTGAATCTCCTTGAAAATGCCTGTAAATATGCAGGAATAGATGCACATATTAACATTTACATGCATCAACAAGGTGCTAACTATGTCTTTGGCGTCAAAGATGAAGGGCCAGGTATACCTTCCAATGAACGCGCATCCATTTTCGACAAATTTTACCGGATTGGGAACGAAGAAACACGTCAGAAACAAGGAAGTGGACTAGGATTGTTTATCGCAGCTGAATTTGCTCAATTACAAGGAGCCACAATAACATGTAAAGAAAATTTCCCGAAAGGAACAGTTTTTGAGGTAACTTTGCCTTATGACAAATCACTTCGGACTCATCATTCTTGATGGTTGGGGTATTGGAGACAAATCCGCTTCCGATGCCATCTCAGCAGCCAAAACGCCTTTCATGGACTCTCTCCTGCATACTTATCCTCATGCGACATTAACAACATTCGGAGAGGATGTTGGTTTGCCAGAAGGACAAATGGGTAATTCAGAAGTTGGGCACTTAAACATTGGTGCTGGAAGAATCGTTTACCAAGAACTCACCCGCATCAACAAATCGATCCGCGATGGAGAATTTCAAAAGAATCCGGTCCTACTCACTGCATTTGACTTAGCAAAAGCACGAAATGCGAAAGTGCACTTTATTGGACTCGTTTCGGAAGGAGGAGTTCATAGTTCTCAAGCACATTTACATACGCTTTGTGATATGGCAAATGCCCACGGATTGGAAAAAGTATTTGTTCATGCCTTTACCGATGGACGCGATTCTGATCCAAAAAGTGGCCTCGGTTTTATTCAAAAACTAGAAGGTCATTTAACGAAAAGCAATGGGAAAATTGCCAGCATCATTGGGCGCTATTATGCTATGGATCGGGACAAGCGCTGGGAACGAATAGCGAAAGCCTATCAACTACTTACAAAAGGGATTGGAACCACAGCAACATCCGCTACGGAAGCGATACGTGAATCTTACGAAAATGGAGTGACGGACGAGTTTATTGAAGGATTCATATTAGAGCCAACCGGAATCATAGAAAATGGAGATATCGTCATCTCATTTAATTTCCGAACCGATCGTCCAAGAGAAATAACTACCGTTTTAACACAAGAAGCCTTTCCAGCTTATGAGATGTCGCCACTTGACATCCATTACTGCACTATGACTAACTATGATGCAAGCTATAAAGGATTGAATGTGGTTTTTGAAAAAGACAACTTGATTAATACGTTAGGAGAAGTGATCTCAAATATGGACAGAACCCAAGTGCGCATTGCCGAAACTGAAAAGTACCCACATGTTACTTTTTTCTTTAGTGGTGGACGAGAGGAACCATTTCTAGGAGAAAACAGATTGTTAGTGAATTCTCCCAAAGTAGCCACGTATGATTTGCAGCCAGAAATGAGCGCTCCAGAGGTTCGTGACCGCATTGTTTCGAGCATCACCCATGAGAAACCAAATTTCATTTGTTTGAATTTTGCAAATCCAGACATGGTTGGACACACCGGTGTATTTTCTGCTATCACAAAAGCAGTTGAAACAGTCGATGCTTGTCTTCAAGATGTCGTAACTGCAGGACGCGCAAACGGGTATGAATTTTTAATCATTGCGGACCATGGAAACGCAGACTTTGCCGTAAACCCTGACGGAACGCCAAATACAGCACATAGTTTAAATCCAGTTCCTGTAATTCTAGTAACGGATGATTCAGGAGTCAAATTAAACAATGGTATTCTCGCTGATGTTGCCCCAACGATTCTGAATCGCATGAGATTAGCAGCGCCAATTGAAATGACCGGAAAATCACTTTTGCAGACTAATTCATAATGGCTATATAGGCGTTCAAGGACGCTGCTATTGCTAACCAAATAAAGTACGGGAATAACAACCATGATTTAGGGGTGCTAAAAGTATAACCCATTTGTCGATTTAGTTGAATCAAGGTTAATATAAGTCCAATTAATATGGGAAAGGCAAGCCAAGTCAAATGGAGATAGAAAAAAACCGGATTCCAAGCTACGTTTAAGACCAAGTGAATAATGTAGGTCTTCCTTCGCTTAGGTTCACTTAAAACAAAATCCGAACTCGTTGCCAAATACATCGAAAAACACAGCATGATAATGGTCCATGCAATTCCAAAAACGAATCCAGGTGGAGTCCAAGGTGCTTGATGTAAACTGGTATACCAATTGTTCTCAACTGGACTAGCGCCCATTAAAATTCCTCCAATGGCCAGTGCACCGAAGTTTAGGGCTAAAAAAAGAACGAATACAGCTATTTTTCTCATGAAAGTAGAATTCCCTTGTGTCCTAAAAGATCTATCATTTTGAAATCTTCTTCTTTGATACTTCCTGGGATAAACAAAAATCGTTTATCGTACATCACATCATTAACCCAAAAACTCACCCAATATTCATTCGTTAAATCGAATAAATCCGGCATGATAGGTTCGATTCGCGCTGCTTCATTCGGGAGCATTAATTCAATGCCTCTTCTCAAGGTAGAGGTTTTGATTTGCTCACCAGTGTTTGGATTTTCTCCATATCCAGTAGAGGCAACAATGATTCCTTCCATGATGTCATCACGAAGGTTCAGTAAATAAACGATGTATTCCTTTTCATTTTCATTATTCTCTAAAGGAATTTCTACTAATGCGATGGACACATTTTCAACTTTCGGTCCTTTTAATTCTTCTCTCATTTCAACGATTATTTTGAAATCATAAATCCAAAAATAGTAGACATATGCTTCACTAATTTTTGTTTTACTTCATCCATTGGTATTTTTCGACCTAGTTCTTTCTCCAAAGATGTGACTGCTTTGTCATCTATGCCGCAAGGAACAATGTGTTGGAAATAGTTCAAATCTGAATTGATATTGAAGCCAATTCCATGCATGGTGATCCATCTTGAACATTTAACTCCCATCGCACATATTTTTCGAGCATTTGGCGTATTGGGCTCTATCCAAACACCCGTTAATCCCTCAAAGCGATCTGCATGAACACCATACTCATTTAGGGTCATGATGACTGCCTCCTCTAGAAACCTCAGGTATTTATGAATATCCGTGAAAAACTGTTCTAAATCAAGTATTGGATACATCACAAGTTGACCTGGGCCATGATACGTTATATCTCCTCCCCTATTGATTTTATAATAAGTAGCTGATACTTCTGTCAACTGAAGGTCATCTAACAATAAATGTTCTTGCTTGCCACTTTTTCCAAGCGTATATACATGCGGATGTTCGCAGAAAAGCAAATGATTCACTGGTAAATTGTCCGTATTATTGATGCGATTCGCAACTTTAAGGTCAACAGACTCCTTCAGCAAGGACTCTTGTAAATCCCATGCTTCTTTGTAATCAATTAATCCAAGGTCTTGAACCAGAATCTGCGGTGCTTCCATTAAAATTTAGACAATTCTTCTTTTAAATAATCAACGATTTCCATATCATTGATGTCTGCACCTTTCAAATCACACAAATAATAAGATGCCCAATCAACAATGTGAATCAAGTATAAAGAGCGCTCGATTAAGGTAGCTCCTTTTGTATGCAAGGTGAATACTTTTCCGCATTTCTTTTCAACTGCAGCCAAAGTGATTTCCAAGCGCTTTTGATTTCTTGGATGCAAATCTCCTGTATTGAAGAAAACGGGTGCAAAACGTGCATCTCCTCCACTCCATGCTACTAGTTCATTGTGATTCATTTCAGGAATGGTATGATGCCATCCTAAATATTTTGAATTCTCGTTGAACTGTTGACGAGCACGAACAATGACACCTTCGTATTTCGTTTCGGCATAATAAACACCAACTTTTCCGAATAAATGTGCTGCTAATTCTTTTCCAATCGCTTGAATTTCTTCCATTTCATTGGTAAGAATACCAGCAGATTTATTCATTGAATCCACATGTGCAGGAGAAGTAAATCCTAACTCTGCTAACATATGTAACAATTGAACGACAGAAAATGCCAATGCGCTACGTGGTGGATTTCCACCCGGAACGATTACACAATCGTATCCATTGTCTTCACAAAAAGAAGCGAGATTTCCTCCACTTGTAATTCCAATGATGTGACATCCTTTCGCATGTGCTTCGTTGATGCTCATTGTTGTCTCCTCCGTATTTCCAGAGTAAGATGAGGCAATTACCAAGGTGTTTTTTCCTATAAATGCAGGAAGCACATACTCATTACTCAAAACCACCGGGACTTGAATCTCATCTTGAATCCAATTTGAAACGATTTTTGCTCCGATTCCCGATCCACCTAAACCACAAATCACAATAGTGTGAATCTCGTTTTTAGGTTTTTGAAAAATTCTTGCTTTCGCAATTGCTGTTGCGTCAATGATATTCTGTGGAAAGGCTTCTATTAGCTTTTTCATGTAATTTTTCTTCAAGGCCAAAGTTACAAGAATGATTTAAACTATTCTTGTAAAATTATATTACCTAATTACAGTAATGTGTCCTACTAATGTTCTTGCCTCCCCTAAATTATCCACATACCTGATTTTCCAAGTGTAGACTCCGAGTTGTACATCTTTGTTGTCTTTGTATCTTCCGTTCCAGCCCTCTGCTATCTCATCGGTCTCAAATACGAGTTGTCCCCAACGATTGTAGATCCATAAATCATAACTCTTCACCGCATCCACATTCGAGAATATTGGCAAGAACAATTCGTTCATTCCGTCGCTGTTAACCGTAATCGCATTCGGCACATATACGTTCAACATGTCGTTTAACCAGAATACATTCGATACCGTGTCCACACAGCCATTGGTGTCGGTTACCATCAAACTCACGATGTAGGAGTCAACTGTCTCTGCTGGATAATTGTGTACCGGATTCTCCAAGTTCGAGTTCGGACTTCCGTCTCCAAAACTCCACATGTAATCTGTGATAGCGCCTTGGGAGGTGTTCACTAATTCTAATTGTCCTGTAAAGAAGTCAATGTCTGAGGTCGTTGCTGCAAATCCAGCTGTTGGACCTGTCACCACACAGACCAAACTATCCACGCTCATCGTTGCCAAACATCCCGTTGGAGACATTACCGTCAAGCTGATGCCGTAGCAACCTCCTTGCGTGTATGTGTAACTTGCGTTGGTGCCTGTGCTCACTGAGCCATTACCGAAGTTCCATGTGCTGCTTGCGATTGCACCCACACTTGTGTTGAGTAAGTTTACGGTCAATGGTGAACAACCAAAGGTTGCATCGATGTTAAAGTCGGCGATTAAGGCTTGTGGTTGACTGATGATCACGTTCACGAGTGCATCACAACCATTGGCATCTGTAATTTGTGCACTGTATGTTCCTGCTAACAATGAGTCAACGAAGTTCGTCGTGTCGCCACTGCTCCACAAGATGTCATACGCTGGTGCTCCGCCGGTGATGTTCAACAACACGGTTCCATCTGCGTATCCATAACACGATGCTGGATTAGAGAAATACGTCACATTCAACGGACTTGCTGGTTCGCTTACTGCTACTACAATCGAGGTCACACAGCTATTTGCATCTGTTACTGCTAAACTATAGGATCCCGCTAATAAGCCACTCAAGTCTTCGGTCGTTGCTCCTGTGTTCCAGTAGTAAACATACGGTGCTGTTCCTCCACTCATCGTGATGTCGATCGCTCCTTCTGGTGCGCCGTAGCAGATTAAGTTGGTAATCGTTGGTGTTGCTACCAGAGGTGCCAATGGTTGACTCACGACGATGCTTTGTGTATAGCTACATCCTACGTTATCTGTTACGAGTACCGTATACGTTCCTGCGATCAAACTTACGAGGTCTTCGGTCGTCGCCGAGTTGCTCCACAAGTAGCTATATGCTGGACTTGTTCCCGGAGTTCCTCCACTTGGAGTAATGTTAATCGAACCGTTGTTCGCCCCATAACAGCTCACGTTGACATGTGTCTCCTGAAGACTGATGCCGGCAGCTGGTTGGGTAATCGTTACTTGGGTGGTTGCTGTACAACCGTTGAAGTCTGTTACATCCACGGTGTAGGTTCCTGCCAATAAGTTGAAGATGTCTTCCGTAGTGGCTGCGTTACTCCAAGCGTAGCTATATGGACTTGTTCCACCTGTGGTGATTAAGTTCACAAAACCACTTGCATTCCCGTAACACAATACGTTCACTTGACTTGTGTTCAAGGTCAATGGTGCAGATGGTTGTGTCACAACATACGTATGTGTCGACACACAGCTATTCGCATCAGTAATCGTCACCGTGTACGTTCCTGATACCAAGCCAGAAATGTCTTGGGTTGTTGCTCCTGTGCTCCATAAATAACTATAGCCTGGTGTTCCACCAACAACACTTAAATCAATCGCTCCATTGCTAAAGCCATAACAACTCACCGCACTGATGACCGTACTTGGAGTCACTGCTTGAATCGGTTGGTTAACTGATATCGTTGCTACCGTTACACAACTCGAGTCATCGTATACATTCAAGGTGTAAACACCTGAACTAATACCAAATAAATCCTGCGTTGTCGCTGCATTGCTCGTCCAGAAATACGTGTATGGTAAGGTGCCGCCAACAACATTCACATTGATCGAGCCGTTGGTGCCGCCGTTACATGTTACGTCCTGTACGTTGTAGCTAATCACAGCGCCTGAACTTGGCTGTAAAATAGAATACGTGCCACTCGTTGTACAACCGTTGAAGTCTGTGATGGATACAGCATATACTCCGTTTGTAATACCTACAAGGTCTTCTGTTGTAGAAGTATTTGACCAAGAGAATGCATACGGGAATGATCCACCGGTAACTGTGATGTCTACTGCACCCGTTGCCGCACCATAACAAGATACATTTGTTGTTGTTCCACTAACGAGAAGCGGAGCCACAGGGCCATTCAATAGAAGACTGCCTGTTGCCGTACAACCATTTGCATCGACTACTGTCACGCTATATGTTCCTGCTGGTAATCCGAAAATATCTTCGTTCGTTGAACCAGTATTCCAATTGATTAAATATGGACCCACACCACCCGAAATGGTCATATCGATTGATCCTGTTGCTCCGTTAAAGCAATTGATTCCTGTTCCCACCAAACTGATTGCTAAAGGATTCAATGGAACTAAAATAGTAAAGGTATCTGTTGCTACACATGCATTCGCATCTACAACATTCACTGTATATGTACCATTCGTAATATTTTGAAGGTCTTGCGTCGTTTGTGAATTGTTCCATTGATACGTATATCCTGGCGTTCCACCTGTCACTGTGATATCGATTGCTCCTGTCGATGTTCCAAAACAGCCAATGTTTGTGATCACGGATGTAATCGTGATTGGATTCGTTGGTTGTGTCACAGTCACCACTTGCGTATGTGTACATCCGTGGATGTCTGTGATCACCAAGGTGTCATTTCCTGCAGCAACGTTGCTCAAGTCCTCGTTCGTTGATCCGCTGTTCCACAAATAGGTATAACCCGGTGTTCCGCCACTCACTGTCACGTTCACTGAACCGTTGCTGCCTCCGTAACATTGCGTAGATAAACTTGTGTAACTTGAAACAATTGGACTTGGGTCAACCAATAAGATCGAACTCGTTGCACTACAGCCATTCGTGTCTGTTACCGTCACAAAATACGTGCCTTCCAACAAGCCACTGATGTCCTGTGTTGTTGCAGTCGTGTTCCACAAATACGTATATGGACTTGTTCCACCTGTTACACTTAAATCGATTGATCCATTTAAGCTGTCGGTACATAATGGATTCACCGTTGTGTGACTCAAGGCTAATACTGCTGGTTGTGTTACTGTTGCACTTAAGGTGTTCACACAGCCGTTGCCGTCCGTTACCGTTACCGTGTACGTTCCTGCTCCTAGGTTTGTAATGTCTTGTGTTACCGCTTGGTTATTCCATAAGTACGTGTGTCCTGTATTGGCACTCACTACCGTTAAGTCGATTGCGCCATTCAAGCCTCCTTGACAACTCACATTGCTCACCACGGAGCTTAAACTTGTTGCAAACGCAGGTTGGGTGATGCTCACTGTATCGTATAAGGTACAGCCGTTTGCATCTGTTACTACAACTGAATACGTTCCTGATAATATGCCGCTTAAATCTTGCGTCGTTGCTCCATTATTCCAGTTGTAAGCATAACTTGGTGTTCCACCATTCACGGTCACGTTCACTGCTCCTGTGCTGTTTCCAAAACAATCCACATTTGTTAATACATGGCTAAGTGAATATGTTGCTGGTTCTACTACTGTATCGCTAATTTGTGCACTACAGCCATTGACGTCTGTTACCGTTACCGTGTATATTCCTGCAAAAACATTCAAGATGTCTTCTGTCGCTGACGTGTAACTTGCGGGACCGGTCCATGCGTAAGTAAATGGTCCTGTTCCTCCAACAACCGTTAAGTTCAATCCACCATTGTTTCCACCATAACAACCCTCTGGGGTCATGACTGTGCTCAATGCTAGTGGTTGCAATGCTTGCTGTACTTGGTAACTCGTTTGACTGAAACAGCCGTTATCATCGTACACTTGTAATACGTAAGTTCCTGCAAGCAATGTATCTATATCTTGATCAAATGACCCGTTACTCCATATGTAATTGTATGGACTTGTTCCACCTGTCGCTGTAATATCGATTATACCTGTTGGATTACCGAAGCAATTGACATTTGTCACAACACCACTAATAACCATGGTTTGTGCAGGTTGTGTTAATGTTGTTGAAGACAGTACAGAACATCCGTTTCCATCTGTTACGAGAACAGAATAGAATCCTGCTGGAATTCCGGTAATATCTTGTACCGTTGCATTATTTGACCATGCGTATGCATAATTGACTGTTCCACCTGTAACCACTAGATCAATTGCTCCAGTTGCCTGTGAGTTACAAGCAATTTGTGTTGGATTAAGTACAACAGTTAACGCATTTGCGGGTTGAGTCAGTTGAGTGGATAATGTCGCTGTACAACCACGTGCATCCGTCACAATAACCGAATAGGTTCCGGCAAGTACGTTGTTCAAGTCTTGGTTTCCGCTTCCGTTGCTCCAACTATAGAAATAAGGCGTTGTTCCTCCGTTTACTG
>Ga0102871_1000602_pt1 | contig 12859 bp, 9 predicted proteins | sample Colrivmet1546C02_FD_78445 | JGI IMG/M metagenome (GOLD analysis project Ga0102871, IMG submission 78445) | Estuarine microbial communities from the Columbia River estuary - metaG 1546C-02 | ecosystem: Environmental > Aquatic > Marine > Intertidal zone > Estuary | place: USA: Columbia River... | reverse complement strand
GAAGATACCGACATTTTGTAGGATTTTGTTCATAGTGGTGATCCCGAAAATCGTGCGCATAACGACTCAATCATTCGCGATAAAATATTGGTTCCCGGACAAGATCGAATCAGCGGTGACTTCAATGAATTTTGGGCTTCCCGCGACTACTTGACCCAAATGGACAGTATGAAAGCAGCCATGTTTATGTGTCATGGATTTGAAGATTGGAATGTCATGTCGGAACATAGCTTTCGTTTTTATGAAAAGGCTAAAAAGATGGGACTTCCAGCCAAAATTTATTACAATCAGATGAGCCATGGCTACCCTCCCCCACTTTGGATGATGAACATGTGGTTTACGAAATATTTGCATGGGCAAAACAACGAAGTAGAAAAACTTGCCGATGCTTGGATTGTTCCAAAAGGAAAAAACGAAGCAAAACCATATAGCGCCTTTCCAAATCCCAAAGCAAAAGCCCTGCGTTTTTATCCGCAATCGGAAAATGCGAATACTGGAAATCTTTCAAGGGACAAAAAGGCCGGAAAAACCTTGTCTTTCGTTGACAATGCCAGCCTGAAAGCCGTTCAACTCATTACACCCAAAAAATCCGAGAACCGACTTCTGTTTTGGAGTGAAAACTTGAATAAACCCTTACATATTTCAGGAACAGGGCGTATTCATGTGCAAGTTGCAAGTAACCAAGAGGCCGCTAATCTTTCTGTCTACCTTATCGCCGTTCCGAAAAACTACAATCCGAAGAAACTCAAACTCGAAGACATTCTTGTCAACCGCGCCTGGGCAGATCCTCAAAATCACCGTTCATTAGAAAAAGGCGAAGCGCTTCAACCTGGTACATTCTACGACCTCACGTTTAATTTCCAACCCGATGATCAAATCATTCCCGCTGGTCACCAACTTGGCTTATTAATCTTCTCCAGCGATCCTGATTTTACCCTCCATCCAAAAAAAGGAACCCAAGTAAGCTTAAATTTGGGTGAAACATGGTTGGAATTGATGGTGGTGGAATGATCTACTGATTTAATCGTTAAGTCAAAAAACCATTGCTAAAACTCTTTTATACTTTCATTGAATGAAGTTTTTATTCCTGCTTTCCTTCCTTGCAATAAACCTCACTGCTTTTTCCCAGGATCTATGGGAAATCAAGTTGTCAACGCAACTTCCTGAAACGCGAATGGGAAAATGGACCGTTGGTGATTATACCGTATTTGTATCCTTGGACACCATTTCTGCGATGTTAAGGAAAAGTCAAGAAAGCTTGATTAATGCTCTTGCCTATTATGGAGATCAAGATTCGAACTTGGTGAATTATTACAAGGCCACGGAAAAACGATACGGCAATACTGCCACTCAACTTGAACAAGCTAAAAATGGCTTTGACTTGCAGTCCCTCATTATCTATGAAGGACGTGAGGACATCCGGCAAAACATCGGGAATTCGCGGTTTTTAAAAGATCAGATCGATCACTTTGTTCAAAAGGGTAACGCCATGGTTTTCTTCAAAGGAAAACGCATCTTTACGCTTTGTCGAAGTTCTGTACACACCAATCAAGGACTTGGAACAGCTAGCGATATTCTGAATAGCGGCTACGAAATTAGAACCTTCTATGACGAGCCTGATAATTGCCTGTTCTTTGAATATTACCATTTGGGATGGTGATGAGAGCGTTTCGCAGGTTTCAAATTCCAGCAAGGCCCCATATTCCTAAAAGTTTTATCATTTTGATAGTTTTAGGATTTTCACTAAATTTGTCTCATGGAAAGCATCATTCGAAAAAAATATTTAGATAAACTAAGTATTCTCAAAGATAAAAATTTCATTAAGGTTGCAACGGGAGTCAGGCGTTGCGGGAAATCAACACTGATGTTGCAGTTTCAAGATTTGTTGCGCACTGAAAATCCCAATGTTTCTATTTTGTCAATTAATTTGGATATGCCGGACTTCCGTTTTTTAGGTGAAAAAAACTGGAAAGAAATATATGATTACATAGTTGAAAATCTGGATCAAAAAGAAAAGAATTATGTATTTATAGACGAGGTTCAAAATGTTCTAGAGTTCGAAAAACTATTGGAGGGCTTGTATGTTCATCCGCTAATCGATCTATACGTTACTGGTTCGAATGCATTTCTTCTTTCTAGTGAGCTGGCAACATTATTAACAGGCAGAGCATTTGAAATCAATGTATTGCCCTTTTCATTTAGTGAGTATTTAGAGCTTAAAGAAAAAGTGTCCAATCCTGATCGTGCTTTTGCTGAATACATCGTTACGGGAGGGTTCCCAGAAGCTGTGCGGCTTTCAACTGAAGGAAATTATTTCGCAATTGAATACTTGCAAACCGTTTTCAAAAACATTTATGAGAACGACATTTCTAAACGTCATACAATTTACGGCGAAGAATCCTATCAGGAGGTCGTTAACTTTTTAATTGATTCTGTTGGATCAAGGGTTTCAGCTGGAAACATTTCTAAAGTATTGACAGCAAACAAAAAGAAGATTGACAATAAAACTGTTTCGAAATATATTGAAACCTTAGTTGAGTCTTATCTATTTTACAAAGTAAACCGATATGACATCAAAGGGAAACAACATTTGGCAACGCAAGAAAAATACTATTTGGTTGATTTAGGTTTTCGTACTGCATTACTTGGTAAAGAACTTACAAGTGATGCCGGACATTTGCTTGAAAACATTATCTATTTAGAACTCATTCGCCGAAATTACCAAGTATGGATTGGTAAATCAAATAATTTAGAGGTTGATTTTGTCGTTCGCAATAAGGAAGGGATTACGAAATATATTCAAGTGTCGCAAACGGTACAAGATAAACTGACATTAGCACGGGAATTGTCTTCTTTGAATAGTATTTCTGATCATTTTGAAAAGCTTTTGATCACTATGGACTATGATACCGGAACGTATAATGGAATTAAAAAAGTAAATGCCATCGATTGGCTGATGAATACCGAGATTTGATTTAGTTAGAGCGTTTCGCTGGATTGTAAATACAGAGAAGTAGAACGGAGAGCGAGAACGTTTCGCTGGATTGCGAAGCACAGCGAGAAACAGAGCGGAGAGCGAGAGTGAGAGCGAGAGTGAGAGCGAGAGCGAGAGTGAGAGTGAGAGCACAGAGCAGATTACATCTTCACAAAACTCTTTCGGACTACTTGCTGGTCAACAGCCGTCAGGACATAGAATCCAGCAGGAAGGGTTGATACATCAAAGTTGTTGGCTCCAGAGCTTTTGAAAATGATTGATTTTCCACTTAAATCTGTTACTTGAATGGACGTGAATTCCATTTCGCTAAGAAGTGATAATTCGGTGTTAACCGGGTTTTCAAAACTCACTTCAAACGCTAATTCGTTGATTCCTGCTCCCGGACCATATTTCAGAACCGTTCCTAATAACACGGTGCAACTCGAATCGTAAATCTGGTAATTGATTAATCCTTTTGTGATATCGTCATAACCATCTATGATCATTGCTTCGATTCCGGCAGAATCCAAATCACAAAAACAATTGCTTAACAACGAGTAATTCATGTTTGTGTTATTGTTCACTGCAAAATTGATGTTCCCACAAATTTCGTTGTCGTAAATCGTAGGACTATCCTGTACATTGGTTACATTTTCAATCAGTACAGCACCCATATTATTATTGATTTGATTGTTGTGGATGTCGGCATTTACGGAAGCTTGAATGGCTAATTCATTGTATAAGAATTCATTGTTCACGATTTCACATTTGTATGCGGATTGAATAGCAGTCGCATTATCCGTAAATAAACAGTTTTCCACTTTTCCTTTGTTCGGATAATTGAGCGCCAAACCATTGTTTAAAAATTGACAATCAGAAATATACATGGAGTCAAAAATGTTTGCCACAAAACTTAGTCCGATTTGATTGTCTATAAAATCAGAATTGGTCATTGTTAAAACAGATGCATATGCATAAATAGAGGTGGTGTTGTCCTTAAATAAACAATCATCAATCGTAAAGTTAGCCCAGCCGTATACTCCAACTTCGTTGTCGATAAACTGACAATTGGATAAATTCACTGATTCCCCTACAGTTACCGCTTGGAAACATCGTTTGAAGGTACAGTTTGTGTAGTTATAATTCGCCAAGGGAGTCTCGTAGGAAAAAGGAAAGTACGCATTGGAGATTTGGAAACGATCGGCATTCAATACACCTCCTTGTGAACTCGTGCAGACAAATCCTTGCCAAGCGACAGTGTTCATGGTGTCGTACATCGCATGAATTTTAATCGGAAGCGCATCTGTTCCAACGCAATTTATGGTTCCTCTTGTTTCAATGTAGATGGTACTACTTGTTTGATTGTTGATGCGGATTTCAACTCCAGGCTCAATGTTCAGGGTTTTTCCAGGAAAAACAACCACGGGTCCGTTGACAATGTATGGACTTCCCGCTAAACTCCACGTAGCATTTTGATAGATTCCACCGGATACATTTGTTTGTGCCGTGCAGACAAATGAACAGATTGAGAACAGAAACGATAAGAAGATATTTTTTGTCATAAACTGCTTTTTCACAAAACATAAATAAAGGTCAATTGTTTAATAATCTAGAAAATGAAACTGTTTTTTGTCATGAACATGAAAAACCTGTTGCTTACTGCTTTTACGTTCTTTCTATCTCTCCACTATGTGAATTGCGCATATGCGCAGTCAACCTTTACCCCGAACTGTGATGCAAACGGCAATTGGATTTTATTTGCCAATTACGATGGCGGCAATCTAAACATTGTGGTGGATCAAAACATTCCCAACTTAAAAATTGGTATTTGTACGTATGAACCTGTCAATGTGACGTTTAGTGGTCCCTTTGTCAATAGTGTAACAGAAGTACTTTACGCTGGATTCAACTCTGCACAGAACAACAATAACTGTGGGTTTCCCATTAATACATCTAGTTTTACAGGTATCAATCCTGCGATTCTTACGGTGAATGTTTTTCCACCAGTGACGATCATTAGTCCGCCAAATCCAAACTATTTTAATCTAACGAACGGAAATAACACTGGCATCGTTTGTCTGGCTAGTTGTGATATGAATTCGAATCAAGGTGGATGCAATACAGTAGACCAAGTCTTGGCCTATTTTCAATCACAATTTGGCGGTGTCCTTCGTGGACTGAATGTTCAATACAATTGTTGGCTTACAAATACTCCTTTTACCATCAGTGGACAAGCAGGGAATTGCTGTGGGGCATGTGTTCCGGATAACATTAATTTGAGTCAGACGGTGTGTAATGACCAATTTCCCTACACTTGGAACGGACTCACATTCAATGGTCCAGGGACACAAAGTGTGACCTTAACGAACACCGGTGGATGCGATTCCTTGGTGACCTTGAACGTAGCGACAAGTCCTACTACTATTGCAACGGACGTGCAAAGTGCTTGTGGAACTTATACATGGATTGATGGCGTTACGTACACTGCATCTACGAATGCGCCAATCTACACGCTTGTAGGTGGAAACGCAAACGGTTGCGATAGTACCATCAACCTGAATTTAACTATTAATCAAGAATCAACGAATGTACTCACGATTGAATCCTGTGGGCCCTACATCGCTAGCAACGGACAATTATATTCCGAAAGCACGACGTTTTCTGATGTCCTGACAAATTCCAATGGCTGCGATAGCATCCTCACGGTAAACCTCACCATTTTACCAGAACCTGTTGCCATGTTTACGAGTTCGCCGGAAACACTTGAGTATGGAATTTCTGAAATTCAACTGCTCGACCAATCCTCGGGGACAATCGACACGTGGGAATGGATTTTTACCCCAGAGAATGGAACTGTTCAAACAAGCAATGTACAAAATCCGATTTTCAACCTCGCCAACAACGCCGTTGGCAATATGACTTTCCAATTAACGGTGAGTAATAACCAAGGATGCTCTGATAATGCCTCCAGTGTTCTCAGTATTTTGGAAGATGCGGCGATTTACATTCCAAATACCTTTAGTCCGGATGGGGATGCGTTCAACAACACGTTTCAGGCAGTGGGAAAAAACATATCATCAAAGGGCTTTGAGTTAACTGTTTTCAACCGTTGGGGAGAAACCATCTTCTCAAGTCAAGATCCGAACATAGGTTGGGACGGATATGTGGTGGATAAAGGTCCCGCACCGGTTGGCGTTTATTCGTATCAACTATCCTATCGTTTTTTGAATCAAGGCAAAAGCGAGGTTATTACTGGACACGTTCATTTGTTGCGTTAATGAACTAGGCAGGATTGCAAATCCTGCGATGCTTGGACGAGAACGAGAGCGGAGTACGAGAACGAGAGCGGAGTACGCCGCAGCGGAGTTCGTTTTTTCTATTTGAAATTAAAAATCACCTTTCAACTACTCCTCCTTTACGTATGCTGCGTTTCTTTCCGTAAAACACATTTTATGCGAAAGTTGACTACCAAAAATTTGTGGCAATTAAAGGTCATGTACCTGATCCTCTTTGCCTGCTCTACCCAAGTGATTTCTGCCCAAATTGTCAATTCCATTGTGTTAGATCAAAACAATGTCCGTTGTACGCTTTTCGATGAAGGAGGATTTTTTAATCAAGTTTCTGCGGGAATTGCTGGTTACGAAGTGCCAAAAGGTAGTGGTTTAAAGACTATTTTTTCAGGAAGTTATTGGGTTGGTGCTGAAGATCCACAAGGGAACTTTCACATTTCTGGAAATCGATACAATGTCGGAGGAAATCAATGTAGTTTTCATTCTGGTCCTATTGCAAATCCATCTTATTATGGCACGATTACTTACGACAACAAGTATCAAAATTCAGTGTGGAAAGTCAGTCAAGATGACATTGATTTTCATCAACAACATTATCAAAATACCGGATATATTATCCCCAATTCAATTCTGAAATGGCCAGGAAATGGGGATGTTTCCATGGGTGTTGCATCTCAACTTGCTCCGTATGCCGACATCAATCAGAATGGAATTTACGAACCTTCGTTGGGAGAATATCCCGATATCCGAGGGGATGAAGCGGTATACATTATCATGAATGACGAATCGTATTTTCCAGATGGAAATCAATTAAGAATTGAATTGCATGCGATGTTTTATCAATTTAACACAGGTAATTACATCAATAATACGACCTTCATGAATGTGCAAGTGTTTAATCGAAGTCTGGTGAATTACTTGCATTATTACCAAGGAATTTATTTAGATTTCGACATTGGAAATTATGCAGACGATCACGTTGGTTGTTCGCCTGAAAAGCAACTTCTATTTGGATACAATGGAGATGATTTCGATGAGTCTGACGGTGGGGCTTATGGTTATGGCAATAATCCTCCTTGTCAAGGAATCGTCAGTTTATCACATCCCTTGGAAAATGCTATCGTGTTTAATCAAGGTCAAGACGGTGGCATTTATACGGACACCTTATTTTGGTTGTTAATGCATAGTCAATGGGGCGATAGTAGCCAATGGATTAATCCAATCACAAACCTTCCCACCAATTTTACGTTCCCTGATAATCCAAACGATCCAACGGGATGGAGCGAAGAAGCTTTCAACAATATACCAGCAGACCGCCGTGGTATGATCACCATTTACGAATCTGCTTTTCGACCAGGCACTAAAATTTGTTCGGACTATGCCTTCATTTATGACCGATCTGGCTCTCGCCTTCAAAATGTCCAAAACGTATGGAACATTGCCGGAAGTTTATTGGCTCTGTATGAATCAAGCGATCAATTTCCTTGTCAATCTAGTTCAACAAATGCCCTACTGGAACAAACGCAAGAAAAAGCTGATTTAGAAGTGTTCCCAAATCCTTCAAATGGGGAATTTACTGTGCGATGGATTGGAGATGGTGAGATGTTCATTGAACTTTTCAATGCGATGGGTCAACGCGTGTACGCACAGCAACTTGAAAACAGTTCTAGTATTGAAATAAATCATCTTCATCAAGGATTTTATTTACTAAAAGGATCGAACGATCAAGGCATCTACACAAAATCAGTGGTCATCGAATAGAGAACGTTCATTGTAGATATCTATTTTTCAATGAATTAAAAAAATTTACATAATCTTAATCAAAACGGTCAACTTATTTCGAGTGCTTTTGTGCATATTTGTTACATGAATATTATCAATAGAGAATTAAGCTGGTTATCGTTTAATGAACGTGTATTACAAGAGTCCATGGACCCAACGGTTCCACTGACGGAACGCATGCGATTTTTAGGAATTTATTCCAATAACATGGATGAATTTTTCCGTGTACGCGTTGCCAACTTAAAACGACTTTCTGTCCTGAAAAAACAAAAAGTAGAGGGATTCAACGGAGATGCGGAGGAACTCTACAAGGAAATTCGCAAAGTGGTGATGAAGCAGCAGCTTAAATTTGAAGATGCATTTTCATTGATTCAAACTGAGTTTGAGAAAGATCAAATCTTCATGATCAACGAGCAGGAGGTCAACAAAGACCAACTGTTGATTTTGAAGAATTACTACAACGAACACCTCAAACATGTTGTTTTCCCCATCATTTTAGATAAAAAAAATCCACTGCCGAAATTGCGTGACTATGCGATTTACCTTGCCGTAAAAATCGTAGAGAATAAAAACAAAACACGCTTCGCCTTGATTCAAATCCCAGGTGAATATTCACGTTTCTTTCAACTGAAAGGTGAAAAGCGCATCGATTACATCTTGATTGACGACATCATTCGCTTGCAATTAAAAGAAATATTTTCCATTTTCGAGCCTGTCGAAATCTCTGCCTACACGTTTAAATTTACCCGTGATGCGGAATTAGATTTGGACGATGATTTGTCCCTTTCCTTCTTCGAGAAAATTGAAAAAAGCTTGAAACAGCGTCGCAAAGGTGATCCAGTGCGCTTTGTCTATGACTCAAAAATGCCGAAGGATTTATTGAATTTCTTGTTGAAATCACTGGACTTAACCATTGGTAATAACACCATTCCTGGTGGACGCTACCACAACTTTAAAGACTTCATGTCCTTCCCGGATTTCGGAATGGCAAAATACCGTTTCCAAGCACAACCGCCACAAGCACATCCAGCATTTTCGAAGGGAAAAAGTCACATGGATGTCGTTTTAGAAAAGGATGTTCTCCTGCATTTCCCCTATCAAAAGTTTGATCACGTGGTGGACTTACTGCGCGAAGCAGCCTTGGATCCACGAGTAAAAGACATCAAAATCAATATTTACCGAGTTGCGAAAAATTCGGAAGTCATGAACGCCTTACTTGCATCTGTATTTAATGGAAAACAGGTAACTGTCATTTTCGAACTCCAAGCGCGTTTCGATGAAGAGAACAACCTTTGGTGGAGTAATCGTTTAAAAGAATTTGGCGCGAACGTCATCTACGGAGTACCAAACTTGAAAGTCCATTCCAAATTGCTACAGATTAGAAGAGTCAAGGACGGAAAAGATCAATTCATCACCTACGTCGGAACAGGAAACTTCAATGAGAAAACAGCGACAATCTATTCAGATTTAGCCGTTCTTAGTTCAGAACGTGAGCTTTCACTTGAGGTGAGTAAAATTTTCAAGCTTCTGGAAAACAACTTGGAACGTAATATTTTTAGAAATCTTTTGGTTTCACCATTTAATACAAGAAGAAAATTATTCACTCTCATCGATAAGGAAATCGCTCATGCAAAATCCAAGAAACCGGCGAAAATCAAGATTAAAATCAACAACCTCACCGATGTTAAAATGATTGACAAACTTTACGCTGCTGGAAAAGCAGGTGTGAAAATTGAGTTGATTGTTCGTGGGATATGCTGTTTGAAACCTGGTGTAAAAGGACTCAGCGAAAACATTACGGCTATCAGTCTAGTCGATCGATACTTGGAACATGCACGCTTTTTTATCTTTGAAAACAACGGAGATCCAGTACACATCATCACCAGTGCCGATTGGATGGAACGCAACCTAGATCAACGAATTGAAGTCGGAATGACCGTAAAGGATACTGCGATCAAAGCGGAACTTGACCGTATTTTTGATTTTCAATGGCGCGGAAGTGTGAAAGCGAGAAACATCAGTGCGGACCTGAAAAACCGTTACAATGAGCGAAATCTTCCGCCTTTCCATGCACAACGGGAGTTGTATTTGAGTTACCTTGAAAAATAATCTCAGCATCCGTTCGTTACACAAAGAACTGTTCACGAGCACTGAGCACGAGCACTGAGCACTGTTCACTGTTCACTGTTCACTGTTCACTGTTCCCTGAACTAAAACAAATACTTCAACACCGCTAATTTTTCAAAAACTGTTTTCTCATCTGTCAGACGAGGTGCGTTGAACAGGCGGTTTTTTCGTTCAAAATCTGTAAGTGTCTGTTGAACAATGTGCTCGGTTTGATCTTCATAATTTACCTGAATACTTGCGCCTTGACTCAGCCAGAGATTGATTGTTCGGTGATGCAATAAATTCAATCCATCGATCATGGTGGCTCCCATGTTTTTGGCTGCTACAGCATTGCAATGTTGCTCGTATTGTCCTATCATTGGAATGACCAGTAACTTCTTTTGCAAGTACATAGCTTCTGCTGGTAGTTCGAATCCAGCCCCACATAATACGCCTTCGCAATTCGCGAAACTCTGCGTGAATGTTTCGTTGTCAATTGGATGAAAATTCACATTTCCATGAGTCGTTTTCTCCTTCGTAAATTTTGAAAACACCTCCCACTTGACTGGAAATTGCTTTAAGAAATGGAGTAATACCTCATCGTGATACGCGGGAAGATAAACGGTGTAGTGTCCTTGGTTTTTAGCGTCAATCGAACGAATATTTTTTCGGATTACGGGCGTATGAATCTGCTCACCATATTGATCAAAATGGAATCCGATTTTTTCTTTGGTCGGACAGTAATGATTTAAAATGTACTCCCCTATTCTATTTCGAGATTCTGACTTTGGCGCATTGGGATGAATGACTGCCGCTTGATGACTCATTTCGATACACGGAACACCATGCATGAGCGCCGACCAGGCAGAAACCGGTTCAAAATCGGTGATCACTAAGTCAAATTGTTTAATGGGAAAAGTGCGGATTTCGTTGAAAAAATCAATGGGATGCGATTTGAAAACGGTGCGCAGCAAATCTATTTTACCCGTTTTTCCACTAAGAAAAGTGAGTCCTGTTTTTTGGTAATTCACATCGAAATTAGACTGAATTTGTGATTGATTACCACTCACCAAAACAGTCGTGTCGACATATTTATTGAACATGGGGACAATCTCCTGCGCCCTGCTCAAATGTCCGTTTCCGGTACCTTGGATGGCGTACAAGACTTTCATTGCGCATCGAAATTTAATCCAGAAACAACCTCTTGGAGCAACTGATCGTAACTCAAGGCATTTTTAAACGATATGGAATCTTGTTTCACGAAATCACCCGATTTCGGCACGTGCTTGTAGAGTGTCCACTGTTCTTTGTCGTATTCCAATGCAGTCGAATTCTCCACCCAATCACCCGAATTCAAGTACATCACAGACTCTCCATTCGCATTGGTCATTTTCTTGATTTGCGGATGATGAATGTGTCCACACACCACAAACTGATAGCCATTGTTGATCGCGATTTCCGCTGCCGTTTCTTCGAAGTTGTTTACGAACTTGATCACGCCTTTGACGCTGTCTTTTACCTTTTTGGATAAAGAAACGCGCCCACGTCCCAGCTTTTCACTGAACCAATTGACAATCGTATTAAGGACAATGAGCAAGTCGTAGCCTTTTCCACCTAATTTGGCAATCCACTTGGAATGCTTCATGGTGGTATCGAACACATCCCCGTGGAAGATCCAGGCTGTTCCGGTTGTTAGGGGAAGAATTAATTTATTTTGGATTTCAAAATTTCCCATGCTAAAGCCTTTGAACTTGCGCAGCATTTCGTCGTGATTTCCCGTAATGTAATAGACTTTGGTTCCTTTTGATAGCAAAGAGGTAATCTCCTTCAAAACCTGCATGTGATCAGTTGGAAAATAATGCTTGCTAAACTGCCAGATATCGATGATGTCACCGTTCAACACCAAGGTTCTTGGTTGGATTGAACGTAGGTAACTCACCAATTCACTTGCTCTTGCTCCATATGTTCCTAAATGAACATCTGATATCACCACTAATTCAACATCCCGTTTTGCTTGCATGTTCGTAATTTTATACAAAGGTGCTCACGGGATGTTTCCTTAGTTTTAAGGGAACTTTATGAAGTTAAATCCTTTTCAATAGCGTGTTGTGAATAGTAATGTTGTGTTTACAGTTTGATAACCTTCAAACTTCGTTGTCCTAGTTTATTTTGGATGTTACAGAAGTAAACCCCTGCAGATAAACCAGTTAAATCAATGGTTTGATTGTTTCCTTGGAACGTTGTGCTGTAAACTAACTGTCCGTTTACATCTCTCAATTCCAATTCACCCACGAAACCGTGTTTCGCATGAATCTGGCAAGTATTCGTTGTTGGATTCGGACTCAACTCAAATTGGTTAAACAACAATTCATATAATCCGTCTGTCGTTGCAACGATCGAATCGTAAACATTCACACATCCATTTGCAGCGCTTACGGTTAAGCTTACCAAATATGATCCTTGTGATTGATACGTGTGACTCGTATTCTCTAAATCAGAAGTTGGCGATGCATCACCGAAATCCCACAAATACGAATCGATAAAACCAGCAGCAATGGTCGACTGATTGATAAAATTGAACAAATTTGACCCTTGATCAAAAATAGCATCAAAACCGGCATTCGGACCTTCCAACACCGTGATATCTTTTGTAACTGTATTCGTACAACCATCGGCAGTTGTCACCGTTAATGTAACCGTATGAGCT
>Ga0102871_1000588_pt1 | contig 12993 bp, 15 predicted proteins | sample Colrivmet1546C02_FD_78445 | JGI IMG/M metagenome (GOLD analysis project Ga0102871, IMG submission 78445) | Estuarine microbial communities from the Columbia River estuary - metaG 1546C-02 | ecosystem: Environmental > Aquatic > Marine > Intertidal zone > Estuary | place: USA: Columbia River... | reverse complement strand
GCCCAAAGCGCAGGAGCAATTCTTGACAGCGGCGCGCTTCTGCGCGCCATTTAATACGTCCACCAAGGCCGGTTTCGTATCCGCGGCCAAGACCAAGATTTTCAATTGCTGAAAGCGTTGGAACAAGACCGAGATCTTGGTGAACTATTCGGATTTGTGTTCGCAAATTTGGGGAGAGTCGCCATAGGTCGACACGCTCGTTACTAAATTCGACTTCGGCGCCGTGGTCTGCCTTGATGTACCCGGCAATGAGTTTTATCAGTGTTGATTTGCCGGATCCGTTTTGACCGATGAGTGCGTGAACCTCGCCAGGAAAAATTTGAAGGTGTGCTTCATTCAGCGCTACCTGACCCGGGTAGGTCTTCGAAATTGAACGAATATCGAGGGTCGGTGTGGTCGCATTCATCTGAAAAAGGAGCCATTAAACGTCAAAGGGGTGGCTGTCAGCCCAAATTGGATTGACAGCCACCCCATATTGACTAATTAGTGTTTACTTCTTGCCCCAACGTGCGAGGAACTTGTCTTGGAAACCGACAACTCCTGGCCACAGTTTGGTTGCATCTTCGATTGTGTCCGCCTGCAGAATCTGCAGTGGCAAACCGTTGAGACCAATGTCTGCGTGTCCGGCGATCATCTCTGAGGCTGGTGCCTTCGAGATTGTTCCACCTGAGAGCAAGCTCACAGCCATGTCAACTGCACGCCAACCGAGCAACTCGGAAGCAAGAGCAACTTCACCAAGTTGGTGACGACCGCTCTTAATGAAGTCGAAGTTCATTGGTCCACCAGCCTGAGAAACGGCTTTAGCTTGATCGGTGAGACCAGCTGCATCAAGTGCATCTGGAACGCCGTACATCATGCCACCGAATGCGTAAGCAATGAAGTCGAGGGATGGATCAGCTTGCAGTGCAGAAACGATCTGACCTGGCAAGTTGACACCGATATCAGAGATTGCAATTTCCTGCGTCTCGACTTTGCAGTCTGGGCAGATCGCTGCGATCTCGTCATTGAAGCCCTGTTGTACGAGTGACAACACTGGGAACACTGGCAAGCCAACGAAACGAATGTTCTTGTTCGGACTATTGGCTACTGAGTAGTCAGCCATCAACATGCCGTAGAAGTAGTAGTCGTCTGCCGACAAAATGTTGGCAGCAATACCATCGCCTGGTTCATAGCCTTCAGGCAACGACCAAGAAATCAATGGAATGTTCATGCTTTGCAGGGTCGTCAGTTGATCTGCAAACCACTCACGTGGGTTACCACTCGACATGACTACGTCTGGCTTTGCTGCGATTGCGGCATCGAATGCTGCTGCAACAGTCTCAGGTGTGTCTTGGTGTGATGTTGATTTGAATGTCCAACCAAGAGCCTCGGCTGCTGCTTCAACACCAACTTGGATCTCTGCGCAAACCGCCACACTGCATGCAATGTAGTAAACGGTTTTTGCTTCTGGTACTGATGTAGGTGCATCGCCAAGACTGATGTCTGTGATCGTTTGCAAGTACTTGGTAACGCGTGCTGATGCAATATCAGATGCTGAAGTTTCTGTAACTTCCGCCGCCGCAGTTGTGTCGGTCGCTGCATCATCTGCAGAACTTCCTCCACATGCGGTCAGTGAAAGCAAACCAGCAACTGAGAATGCGAACAAACTGCGCACCATCAATGGATGTGTTTTTTTCATGTTTCCCCCTAGGTTTGAGAATCGGATTAACCGATCACAAAAGCCTATCTACGCTTTTAGGTCCATCGAAAGTTGAAAGTAGCGTTTTAAGAGCCCAGGATCTTGGTATTGAGGTTGTTTACAAACTGGGCCAGAATTTTGTCGCTTACATCGGCCAATGCACCTCTTCCAAATTGACCAATTTTGCCCGAAATTGTGAGGTCGGTTTCAACCGAGCACTTTGAAGAGTTTTCACTTACTGCGACAAGCGAGGCAGTAATCAGTGCGGACGCATTTCCTTTTCCAGATCCATCGCGTCCTTCGCCTTTGAGTACGGCGCGATGTTGAACATCGTCCCGTTCAATAAAAGATGCTTGCCCTTCGAATTTGGCAAGAATTGGTCCGACTTTTACTTTGACATTTCCGAAGTATGTCTCACCTTGTGCGGCGGTGAGTTGGGCGCCTGGAAGACATGGAGCAATAAGTTCGATGTCGGTAAGAATTGCCCATGCTTTGTCAATTGGGACATTGACAATAAATTCGTGGTGAAGGTCCATACAATCATTCTCCTGACGTTTGCTCATTATAGTTGGCGACATGCAAAACAAATCGAGTCTGATTATCACTGGTGGATGGGCCCATGATTTTGCAGCGTCGGTTCCATATTTGGTTGAGAATTTATGTGAAGTGAACATCGATAGCGAGATTGCTTGGGATGTAGATCAATCAACATCGCTCATGCAGCAAAAGAATTACGACTTGATCATCGGTTACGCATGCTGGTTTCAGATGAAAGATTCTCGCTACTCATCAGAGCAGCGAGCGCAGTGGTCGCGCACTACTTCTGACGAATGGAAAAATGCACTTCTGTCACAAAAAAAGAACGGCGCTGGTTTGCTCGCGCTGCATACTGCGATCATTTCATTTGAAGACGCGCCAACGTGGGCCGAATGGGCCGGTGGGTCATGGAACTGGGATGAATCTCACCATCCCCAACCAGGCGATGTTGAGATCTCAGTTGTCGCAGCGCACCCCATAGTGGACGGAATTGAACCCTTTGTCGTGCATGATGAGCGCTACATGGACGTCGCTCGCTCTCCGGAAGCGATTGTGTTGACAGAGTCAACTGGTGTGGACGGAAACCAGGCAAGCATGTGGGTGCACAACCACGATGGATCCCGCTCTGTTTATAGCGCGTTAGGTCACGACCAACTTTCACTCACTCACCCTTCGCACCAGTTGTTGTTGCGCAGGGCTGCACACTGGGCAGTTGGTTCAAGCGACGAACAAATTCGCGGCATCACCCTCTAACAGTATTATTTGTTTATGGCTTTCCGAATTGAAGTACAAAAAGATCTCTGCATTAGTTCTGGCAAATGCGTGAGTGATGGCCCACGCGTTTTCCGTTTTGACGATCAAGAACTCGCTGAACCCATTGCAGAAGTAATTGAATATGAGCTGCAGTCATTATTGAAGCTGGCGCGTAATTGCCCAGGTGAAGCAATCACCATATTTTCGGAGAATGGTGAAGTTGTAGAACACTCGTAGTAGGTACTACGAGTGAAAAATGACGGGGTATTCGATCCAGTTTTGACGGAGTGATTGTGAGTCACGCCTCGATGGTCGAGATGGGTCGGGGACTGCGCCTTTTTGAAGAACAATTTGGGCCATGGTTGCAAGCGCACCCGTGAGTGGAACTTCGGTGTCGGTAGACGAATGTTCGAGGCCGCTGACTAGTTCTTGCCCAATACATGCATGAAACCCTGAACCAAAACTGAGACCCCATGGTGAAATATCGGAAGGAATCGTTCGATAGGGGTTGAATTCGGATGCATCGCTACCGAAAACAGTGATGTCACGATTTGCGGATTGCATGTCGATGACCACACGACTTCCTTCAGGGATTTCAAGATCTGGTTCGATCAGTGTGTTGCTCATCGCAATGCGGACTGATTCGGGGCTTGCCGGATGCAGTCGAAGCGATTCAAAGCCAAACTGCTGAATGAGTGCAATGTCCTTAACGAGTAGTTCACGGTCACTTGGGTGTGCTTCAAGCCAGTGAAAAATATGGTCCATCAAGTTGACGAAAGCACCAGATGTTGAATGCGAACCAACCCATGGGAAGTATGCAATTTCACGCAAAACCGTGTCTTCTGGGAGGGAAAGATTGTCCTGGTTTGACAGAAGCGTTGTCAGTACGTCTTTTGGAAGCTCTGTCGCATCAAGTTGCTTCGCTGCCACTCTCTCAAGCAGAAGAATTCGTCTCGCTTTGGCTGGCGCAAAGAATTCTGTTTCAAATACAGAAAGCGCTTGATTGCCATCATCAATTACGGATTGTTTGTCTCCAATGAAATGATTGACGCTTGATGCGCGAGCGAGTTTGCTCATGATCTCGGCGAGTAATACAAATCGCTTTGGGTCAGTTCCCAAATCAATTCCTGCAATGCCTGCCGAGATTCGCATCATAGTGAGGCGCGCCAGTTGCAATAAGTCGACACTCCCTGTCGACAAATGTGAGGAGATACTTTCAACAATGTTTTGGGGGATGAGACTTTGCTCCCAATATGCAAACGTGTCTCGCCTAAAGAGTCTGTTTTCTAAACGTCGTCGTGATGTGTGCTCGGTGTCATGCAAATTGACAATCACACCCGACATCAACGCTGCGCCTTCGTCGTATAGTCCCTGACGGAGATGACGGTTACGAAGTGCTCCTCGAGCTTGCTCCCACTGGGAGACCGTGATTTGCTGGGGCGACATGGTCGCTAGCTAGTAAAAATCACGTGATACGAACCCCAATAGGGACGCTTCGTAGTGGTGTCCATCTTTGCGGGAATCTCTGAGTTCGGAGCAACGTTCCGATCGAACATTGCCTGTACCGCAACCGTGGCAAGCCCATATTCGAACTCTGATGTTTCTTCGGATCGTTCTGATAGGCCGGCGGCTAATTCTTGACCGATGCAGGCGTGCATTCCATGACCAAACGAAAGACCCCACGGTGCGACGTTTGGTGTTTCGATAACACGATGCGGATTGAACTCAGTTGCCGTAGGGCCGAAAATGTCAGCGCTTCTATTGACGGACATGAGGTCGATAGTGACGAGTGAATCTTTCGGAACAACGGTTCCTGATTTGAGAGTGATGTCCGTTGTCGCCCTGCGCATAGCAGTGGGGCTTGAAGGATTTAGGCGAATTGTTTCAAACATTGCACGCTGCACGAAAGAGCGATCGGTCTTCACGAGTGTTCGATCTTCTGGGTGTTTATCGAGCCAATTAAAAAGATTGTCAAGCGTGCGCACAAACGCAGTTGCCGAGGTGTGTGCTCCGGCAAGGAGAAAAAATGCAATTTCCTTGAGAATGATTTCGTCTGGCAAGTGCAGTGAGTCTTCATTTTTAAGCAACTCGGTGAGGATGTCCTTGGGTAGATCGACAGTCTCGTCAGTTGCTGCGGCAGCAATGAGTTGCTGGCGGCGCTTGATTGAAGGTGCAAGAAACTGAACATTGAATTCGCTTTTTGCCGCTTCAACTTCGCTCGTGACTTCTTTGGGATCGCGAGTTGTGTGTGCAAGCGTGGCACCTTCAATGAATTTCATCATGAAGGAATACAAGTTGTCTGTTTCTTCTTTTGTCTTCAGAGGTCGATCGACACCCGCGTTGAGTGCGGCAAGATTCATCATGAGTTGATGGGAGAGTTCAACTAGTTCTGCTCGGCCAGATGCAACGTGCGGTGCAAGCGTCTCTTGGATCACTTGAGGAAAGAGATCGCGCTCGTAATGCACCAAAGTCTCGCGGCGAAACAAACGATTCTCTAGTCGACGTCGTGCACGATGTTCGTCGCCGTGCAAATTGACAAGTACGCCATCCATTACAACTTCGCCAGCGTCGTAGAGAGCCTGCTTGAAATCTTTATGACGGTAAATCTCTTTGGCGTCATCAAACGTAGTCAGGGTAAGCACGTTCACGATATTACGCCTAGTCCCATACCGCCATCAACGGCAAGCACTGTGCCAGTAACCCATTCGGCACGAATGAGATATTCGATACCTTCAGCGATCTCTAGAGACGTACCGATGCGACCAACGGCATGATGATTGGCCATTGATTGCAAACGTTGCATTGCTGCATCTTCCGTAAAAATTCCGGCTCGAACATTGATTTCCGTAGGCACTGCACCTGGTCGAACAGCATTCACTCTGATTTTGCGCGAACCAAGTTCGGTTGCCAGCACCTTCACGAGCGCCTCCAAAGCTCCCTTCGTCGCCGCGTAAGGGGCAGCGCCAGGGTAGGCGCGAACGGTGTAAACAGAACCCATAAAGATAATTGCGCCCTCTGACTTAACAAGATGGGGTAGAGCTTCTTGTGTGAGCATCATTCCAGCGACCACATTGTCGTTAAATATTTGTTGTAGACGTTCCTCTGTCCACTCCTCGACCGGTTTACGTTCCATGTTTCCGGCATTGGACACAAGTGCATCTATGCCGCCACCGTGTTTTACTGCTGTCTCAATCAATAACTTGCGATCTGCATCCTTCGTAACGTCGGCCTTGACCCATGCACAGTTTGCACCAATTTCTTTTGCTACTGCTTCGACACGGTCAGCACGTCGGCCGCATATCGTCACCTTTGCGCCACCGCTTGCAAGATGGCGCGCTGCAGCCTCACCAATTCCTGATCCGCCACCCGTAATTACGACTGAAAGTGTTGAAAGATCTTTCATGGCTACTTGGACGGACCGACTGAGTCGACGCTTTTTGGCCGAGGGAGTGTAGACAGAATGCTCATTGCAATTCCGCCGTCAACAAGAATATTTTCACCCGTGATGTAAGAAGATTGGTCTGAAGCAAGAAATACAACAAGGTTTGCAATATCTTCTGCTGTTCCTAAGCGACGAAGCGGGATGCGTGCTTCACGCTCTTGGCGAATTTCTAAATCGGCATGCACAGCATTACTCATACCTGCGTCGATAAGGCCTGGCGCAATGGCATTGACGCGGATTCCTTGTGGACCCCATTCGACAGCCATTTGTTTGGTCATCAATGCAATCGCTGCTTTTGTCGCCGTGTACGCACCACTGTTTGGACCAGGAACAATTCCGTTCATGGAAGAGATACTGATGATGTTGCCTAGTTTTCCATCGGCGATCATGAGCGCGGCAACTTGACGTGACGCACTGAACGTGCCAACAAGATTGACGTTTACAACAGCTTCAAAGTCTGCTTGGGCAAGAGTGAGGAGAGGACCGAAGCGAACAATTCCGGCGTTATTCACGAGCAGGTCTGGTGTAGTTCCGAATGCCGACAGCGCTGCAGTAATGGATGCTGGATGAGAAACATCAGCCTCTAGGGCTACGCAGTTCGGCCGAAGTGGTTCTTCGCTTTCGATTGCAGCAATGCTGATATCGGCAAGACCAACCCGCCAGCCGTCATCGGCCAGGCGGTTTGCGATGACACGACCGATTCCGCGAGCAGCACCCGTGACGATTGCGTTTTTCATCGCATTTCCCCCATTACCGTAAAGTCCTTGGGCAAAACGATAGAGCCAAAAACGGTCATTCGGGCATTTCTTGATGCTGTTGAATCACGTGATGCATTTGCAGTGGCCGCATGTTTTGCGACGAATGCAACGTATCAAAATGTGCCTCACGCTCCATACTCAGGTCGGGCAGAAATTGAACAGTTATTTGCACCGATTTTGCATGCAAGTGAACGAGTGAAGTGGGACGTACTGTCGATGGCGATTGAAGGTGAACGCGTACACCTAGAACGAGTAGACCGTTTTTGGATAAGCGGAAAAGAATATTCTGTCGAATGTCATGGGGTAATTACTGTTGACACAACAGATGGATTGATCGTGTCATTTCTTGATTATCTCGACTTGGGAGAGTGGCGCGCAAAATTGGGAGACGTACTTCGTAAATGATTACGAAAGTGCAATCTCGCGAGTGAGCGCGACTTCAGACCAACTTGAAGTCTGTTCACTCCTGAACAACGAACGTGGTGGCATTGGGCTGAGATCGACTTGTTTGCCCCGACAATACAAATAGCGAAATTTGGATTTGTCGCCAAGAAGTGAAACGTTCTTTGACGGATCACCATCGAGAATTAAAACGTCCGCTCGGTAGCCGCTTGAAATACAGCCCGTCTCGCCATCTTCATCAAGAGCGATCGCATTGTCTTTTGTGGCGCAAGTGATTGCTTGGAGGGGAGTAAGGCCAAGGTGTTGGACAAAGACTTCCATCTCGCGTGCATGCCAATGTCCGTAAGGCGTCATCGAAAAACCGCTCTCCGAACCCGAGAGTAGTTTGACACCAGCGTCATAGGCCTCACGAAGTTTTGCTCCAGTGTGTTCAAGTTCGCCCGCAAAAATTGATTTTGCTGTAGACGTGGCACCAGCCTTGTGGCCGTATTCGGACAAATTGGCGAGAAAAGTAAACACTGGTCCTACAGGAACCTTCTTGTCAATGATTGCTTCAAGGGCAGCATCACCCAAAAACGAAGCGTGCCAAATGATGTCAACGCCAGCCATTACGGCATCAAGTGTTGCTTTGTCACCGCGACAATGCGCTGTCACGCGCACACCAAGATCATGGGCGGTATCGCAAACAACTTTCAGTTCGTCTCGTGTCCATACCTGAATTTCTCCGGAACGCGTTGGGATGGAGCCTGTTACGTGAATCTTGATGATGTCAGCACCTTCTTTGACTTGGCGGCGCACAGCCAGAACCGTTTCTTCTTTATTACGGACAACTTCTGCGTAGCCAGCCGTTCCAGAGTCGGGAATGAGTTTTCCGGCAGTGCCACCGACGGCAGTCATCAATGCGTAACTTCCAGAGCGCATTGTTGGTCCTTCAACAATGCCAGCATTGATTGAGTCGCGAAGTGCTGGCCCAATATTAAAAATGCCATCGACATCAAGCATCGAAGTCACGCCGGCTTTGAGGATTTTTCTCACGTTATAAGCAGCGAGGATTGCCGACGTTGGCGCATCACGGTGCATAAAGAGTTCGTCATTGGTGCGCGGCTCGCCAAGGGTTACGTGGACGTGAGCATCAATCAAACCAGGCATGACTGTCAGGCCTGTTGCATCAATTTTTTCGGAAGATGAGATATCAGCAGGATCAATGGCAAGGTTTTTGCCAACTCCAACAATGCGGTCGCCTTTGATCAGAACATCAGTATTCGACTGTGGGGCAGAGCCTGTTCCATCTATGACGTTTCCGCCGGCAATGAGGACCGTTTTCAAAGGTTTCTCCTATTTCCTATTGCCAGAAATGCTACCTACATAGCTACCTATATATAGGTGTTCACGCATGTGGGAGAAGTTGCGGATCTGGAAGGAGTACGTGGTCTTTAAACGTGGTCTATATATACGATTTACCCGACCACCAAGCCCGAAGTTGGGGTTCAGCCTTTCTGTCCACAATTTCAACGCGCACTCCTTGCGTGTTGAGCAAATAAGCAAATCGAGATGGTTGGCCGTCATCTCCAACCATCCAGGATTGGAGTTGATGTCCCTCGCTCACGAGCATTGCGATATCGGACCGCAAGTTGTCTGACCACCAACCAAAATGGTGAGGAGTGCCGAAAGTCTCCATCTGCCATGGGGATCCTGGGCAATGTTCAATGAGTTCAACATGCATGGGGTCATCAATCGAATACGTGACTGAAATAGAAATTTCTGTGGGCTCTGTAGTCGGAGTTTGCACACTGACAGTACGAACAACTGGGGAAGCCCAGCGCAGACCTACTGAACCAAATGACTCCATGGCATCAGACAAATGCGGAACAACCCAAGCAATGTGATACAGATCGTGATTGTTTAGTGGCATAGACAGTTAGATCTTGAAGATTCGCTGAGCGTTACCACCGAGGATTGCTTCGGCTCCGCCTGCTGGAAGATTCAGTCCTTCAATCATCTGGCGGTATCCATCCTCTGCATCCCAGCCTGCAAAATTTGATCCCAGCAAAACCCGATCAACTCCTTCGGTGTCGACGAGAAACTGCAAAGCGTCAGAGCGATGAACTGCGGTATCAAAGCTCAATTGTGCCCATTGATCTGCAAACGGTCTGTTGAGTAGCTCTTTTCCAAACGGGCGTTTTTCAAGTGCTGCCATGAGGCGACCTTTTTGATATGGGGCAAAACCACCGCCGTGCGCAACATGTACATGCAGATTTGGATGTCGATCAAGAACTCCGGCAAACAACAAATGCGAAACTGCTAAACCCTCGTCAATGGCAAACCCATAAATGACATCAAGTTCCCATTTGTCGAAAAAAGCATCAGGTGTTTGATATGAACCTCGTGGGCCAGGGTGAATCACCACTGGTACGCCGAGGCGTTCATGTTCGGACCATAATTCTTCGAATTGTGGGTCTGAGAGTGCAAGACCATTGACATCAGTACCAATGTATGAACAGACCAGTCCAAGTTTTTGAACAGCACGGTTGAGTTCTTCGCATGATGCTTGAGGGTCTTGTAATGGAAGGGAAGCGGCACCAACTAACTCGCTATACGTGGAACATGTTTCAGCTATTTCGTCGTTCTGTTTTTTATTGAACTCAATCGCAGATTTTTTGGGTTGATGGTAAAAATAGGTAATTGGATTTGGGGATACCAACTGTAAATCAATGCCCAATGCCAGCATTTTCTCAACTCGTTGCGCTGGAACCGAAAATGGGCTGTTATTAAATCGAACATTTTCTAATACATAATCGCCAGCACGAAAGAATTCGGTGCCATTTTCACGAAAGCCCATCTCAGGGCCAGCTGCGCCGCAAGTCCCCATGACTCCTGGAAGCAAAATATGCGCGTGGACGTCAACTACCTTTTGCATCCCCATATGCAAAGTGTATCCGTAGGGGTTTTTATCTAACTCTTGCTCGTGATAGCGCGAATTTCGGCAGCAACTTGCTCTGATAAATCGGTCGTCGGCATGACCGACGGCAACATCAACATTTTGCTGACATCGCCTTCAACCTTGATGCGACCCGACATGAACGCTTGCATGCCAGCCTGGGGATCTTGATCAAAGAACACTTTGTGCGCGGTTTCGTAATCGGTGGTCACAGTGAGATCGGGTTTTTCGATGTGGCCAAGATCCATAACAAATCCACCGGATGATGTGTCGATGTGGCTCTGGATGTCACCGTTGCCAAATGGAACCTTGGTGATGACCTGGTTCATGCGAATCGTGATGGGAATTTTTGGAACTTGACCTTCGTATTTTGCACGAATAATTCGTGCTTCAGTGATCCACTCTTCAGACAAAAACGGGTGAGGCATGGGAAGAACTTTAGTTGGAGAACTTGCGAATGGCGTCTCGTGTGGTGAGTGCCACAGTGCGTGCTGCTTGTGCAAAGTCGGTGCCATTGCTTGCATAGAGCACTGCGCGCGAAGAATTGATGATCAGCCCTGTGCCGTTGGTGGTGCGGCCGGCAGTGACCGCTGATTGGATGTCGCCGCCCTGTGCGCCAATGCCGGGAACAAGCAAAGGCATGTCGCCAACAATGCTTCGCACCTCGGCCAACTCGGTTGGGTATGTTGCGCCCACTACGAGAGCGCAATCGCCAATCGTGTTCCACTTGGTTGCGGCAGTGCGCGCAATCACTTTGTATAAGGGTTCGTTATCAATGAGTTGCGACTGAAACTCGGCACTGCCCGGGTTTGATGTGCGGCACAACACGATGGTGCCCTTGCCAGACGTGCGTAAAAATGGCTCGAGTGAGTCAGTGCCCAAATATGGATTGACCGTGACGGCATCGGCTTGATATCGCTCGCAAGCTTCACGCGCATAAAGCGTTGCTGTGTCGCCAATATCGCCACGCTTGGCATCGAGGATGAGCACGATGTGTGGGTACTGCGTGCGAATGTGGTCGCACACTGCTTGCAACTGAGCCTCGGCGCCGACGGCAGCAAAGTAAGCAATCTGTGGCTTAAAAGCGCACACCGTGTCGGCGGTGGCATCGACGATATCGATACAAAACTTTTGTATGCCAAGCGGATCGGCCCTGAAATGCACTGGAAGTTTGCTGATGTCGGGGTCGAGCCCCACGCACAATGCCGAATTATTTGTGGCCCATGCAGATTTGAGTTTGGAAGTGAAGCCCACGAGTACTTGTGCGTGTTAGTCGTTGATGATGATGGCGCCAGTAGGGCACAAGTCTTCGGCAAGTTTTACTTTTGCTCGCAATGACTCGTCGGGGTTTTCTTGCAATACATAAAGGAAACCGTCATCGCGAATCTCGAACACCTCTGGCGCCTGATTGACACAACCACCTGTGGCAGCGCACATGTCAAAGTCAACAATTATCTGCATGTAATCAGACTAGTTGAGGCTTTAGGCGCTGTGCTTAGCTGCGTGGCGTTCGAATGCATTGAGCACTGCGCGCAATGATGCGGTGATGGTGTTTGGATCGATACCAACACCCCAGCGTGTGTGGCCCGATTCATCACCCGTCTCGACATAGGCAACAGCAGTTGCTTGTGAACCCTGACCAAGTGCGTGCTCGGTGTAGTCCTTGACGTCGAGGTTGCCCTTGAACTCGGCGCGGATGGCGTGCACAAATGCATCAATAGGGCCGTTGCCCTTGCCCGTGAATGTTTGGCGCTTGCCATTGATATCAATCTGCGCGGTGATTTCGGTATTGCCCGTCACTGACTCGCTTTTGAGTTCGTGACTCACCAGTTTGTAGCGCGGAACATCTGCAAGATATTCATTCTTAAATGCATCCCACATCATGACCGGCGAAACTTCGCTACCCGAATCTTCGGTGAGGTGCTGAATGTTTTGTGAGAACTCGATTTGTAAACGGCGCGGCAAGTCAAACCCGTGCTCGGTCTTCATGATGTATGCAACGCCACCCTTGCCCGACTGGCTATTGACACGAATGACTGCCTCGTATGAACGGCCAACATGCTTTGGGTCGATAGGCAGATAGGGAACACCCCACTGGTCATAATTATCTGGCAATGCCTCAAGACCTTTTTTGATTGCGTCTTGGTGACTGCCCGAAAACGCTGTGTACACAAGATCGCCAACATATGGGTGACGCTCGGCAACTGGAAGGCGATTGCAGTATTCGGCATCGCGACGCAATGCATCAATGTCGGTGATGTCGAGTTCTGGGTCGACACCGTTCATAAACAAGTTCATTGCCAAGTTGACGATGTCGACGTTGCCCGTGCGCTCGCCATTGCCAAACAGCGTTCCTTCAACGCGGTCGGCACCTGCAAGCACACCAAACTCGGCTGCAGCAACTGCACAACCACGGTCGTTGTGTGGGTGCAACGAGACACACACCGTGTTGCGGTTTTTGATCGTGCGAATAAACCACTCGATC
>Ga0102871_1000575_pt1 | contig 13060 bp, 16 predicted proteins | sample Colrivmet1546C02_FD_78445 | JGI IMG/M metagenome (GOLD analysis project Ga0102871, IMG submission 78445) | Estuarine microbial communities from the Columbia River estuary - metaG 1546C-02 | ecosystem: Environmental > Aquatic > Marine > Intertidal zone > Estuary | place: USA: Columbia River... | reverse complement strand
TTAACATATGTTAATAGCCTAAACCTCCAGCGACTAGTGTCACCGAACGGCGATTTTTAGACCAACAAGCTTCGTCTGAACAAATAGCCAAAGGTCGTTCTTTACCAAATGTTACAGTATTAATACGAGAGTCAGTTAATCCTCTGCTAACTAAATAGTTTTGAACGGATGCAGCACGACGCGCACCAAGTGCTAAATTATATTCACGAGTTCCAGTTTCATCTGCGTGACCTTCAATCGTAATTGATTTATTAGGATTGTTTAACAACCACTCTGCTTGTTTATTAAGAAGGTCAGTTGCTTCTGCTGTTAATGATGATTGATCGACTAAAAATAATACAGTGTCACCAATTTCTTGATTAAAATATTCTACACCTGCTGGATCAAGCGATGATTGTAAAATGCCATTATTGCTTCCAAATCCACCCGTAGATCCATCTGGGCCACATGCGGTAAGGCCTAATAAGGCTAATGCCGTTAATGTAATTTTTATTGAGGTCATTTTGCTCTTCCTCTTAAATAAGTGCTGTACGCAACTTTTTGTTAATTTGATTATTAATTTATAATAGTAGGTAATAGTTTTTATTTCAACAAGCCTGACCATGAAGGGTCGGAACCATTTTGAATTGTCTTTACACGCTTTAAATTTCGACCTGTCACATCCACTGAGAAAATTTCTGGAGCACCATTTGTTCCCGCTGACTCTCTGAAAAACATAATAACACGCCCATTAGGAGACCAAGTAGGCCCTTCATCTAAAAATGACGCAGTTAAAAGACGCTCATTACTGCCATCTGTTCGCATTACTCCAATATGAAATCGCCCTTGGCTAATTTTAGTAAATGCAATCATATCTCCTCTTGGAGACCAAACTGGCGTACCATAACTGCCTTTACCAAAACTTATTCGGGTTGCATCACCGCCTGATGAAGACATTATATAAATTTGTTGCCTTCCGCCTCTATCAGATTCAAATACAATTTGCTTACCATCTGGTGAAAAACTTGGTGCTGTATCAATTGAAGGGCCAGAGGTTAATCGTGTTTTACGGCGAGATTCTAGAACAACTGAATATATGTCTGTATTTCCACGATCTGTTAAGGACATTACCACATTTCTTCCATCAGGTGAAAATCTTGGCGCAAAAGTCATTCCAGGCTGATCATCTAAGACACGCTTGTTCAATGTATCAACATTCATTAAATAAACTTTTGGCACTCCAGTTTCGTAACTTGTATAAACAATTTCTTCATTATTTGGAGAAAACCTTGGTGCTAATACAATATCATTATCATCTGTTAAAAATCTACTGTTGGCTCCATCATAGTCCATAATTGTAAGTCGTTTTTTTCGAGCATTTTTTGGACCTTGTTCGGATATATATACAACTCTGCTATCAAAATAAGCAGCTTCACCAGTCAAACGTGAATAAACAGCGTCCGATATTTTATGAGCCATTCTACGCCAATTCCCAATAGAAGCTTGGAACTGAAGACCTTCACCCAAAGGTTTTTGCGCAAATACATCAAACAAACGAAACTGGAGTATTAATTTATCGCCTTGAATATTTACAGACCCTGTAATTAAGGCGTCTACATTAATAACTCTCCAATCAGAAAACTTCACAGGGTTATTAAAATTTGTATTCGCAGAAACATGTGCTGACCTTGGAATTTCTCTAAACAATCCAGAACCGACTAAGTCAGCCATTATAACAGATGTAATCTGATCAACATACTGTGGAGTGGTATCTCCTATCGCCGTAAATTGAGATAAAGCAATTGGCATAGGCTTAATAATACCTTGAGTAATTTCAATCATAAGAGGCTTTGTTTCAGCACTTAAAGTTAAAACTTTTGACATAAAAAACACCAAACCAATTATAACTATTTTTATAAAATATTTCATTAACGTCCCATATTTTTTGGATTAAATTTTAAATTTAGCTCTTTCCAACCATCATATATTTCTGGATCTAATTCATTATAAGGACTGCAACGTATAACAGCTCTTCTTGCAGCTTCGAATGCTTGTAGAGACCCAACCCCAGAATTTGGTGTTAAATTTACAGGACTTTCGACTAATTTACCATCAATATCAAACTTCAGTCCCAAGATCATAACGTTAGTCAAACCATTTTCAACCCCAACAGGAGGATTCCAACATAGTCTCATCTTATTTCTAATAATATTTCCTACACTTTCTTTTTGTGCGGGAGTTAAATTCAAAAATGGCTCTGGTTCTTTTTTTTCTTTTAAGCTCTCTAAAATACTTTCAGCGGTTGTATCTTTTTCAGCTTCAACAACTTCTTTAGGTTTCAATTTTGGCTTTATAGCAATCTCTTTTGTAGTTTTTAAATTCTTAGGCCTACTTTTTGGTTTTGAAGTTCTACTGGGCACTAAATCACTTTTTTGTTCCTCAGCTTCAGTTACAATCTGTGTTGTACTTTCTTCTGCTGGAGTATTTTCATTTAACTCAATTTCTAACTTTTCTTCATCGGCTCCATTCACCTTCTCAAATGAAGTATCTTCTAACGCACCAATATCAGCAGGCTCTTCTGGGGCTTCATTAGAAACATCAGAAATAATCTCTGCCGCTTTTGGTGCTGCATTTTCATTGAATTCGGGGGTTAACTCTCCAAGATTATCTTCATCTGCAATTGGTGCAATAAAGTCAGAATCTGATTCATTAATAATTTCTTGCACTTCGGGTTCTGGCTCTGGCTCTTGTACTTCGAGTTCTGGTTCGGGTTCTGGCTCTGGCTCTTGTACTTCGAGTTCTGGTTCGGGCTCTGGCTCTGGCTCTTGTACTTCGGGTTCTGGCTCTGGCTCTTGTACTTCGGGTTCTGGCTCTGGCTCTTGTACTTCTGGTTCTAGTTATGGCTCCTGCACTTCGGGTTCTGGCTCTGATTGAAATACTGGCATAGTTGCTTTTGTTAACAGTTCAAATTCTTCCAAAGATATCAAGCTTACTTCAGAAATTTGTATTGGATTTTCTTCGTCTGAACTAAAAATTGGCGCCCCAAAAATTGCAATGCTAATAAGTATTGCATGAGCAGTTCCTGATATCTTAACGCCTATATCCACTATACAGACCTAAGGATCTGAGCCATCTAACTTTGGCCCACCTGCGTCTGTAACTAATCCAATATTGTTAAATCCAGCAGCATTTAGCGCACCCATCACTTCCATAACTGCAGCATAGTTGACTGAAGCATCAGCCCGTAAAAAAACTTTGTTATTAGTTCTTTCTTCTGCGACAGCAACTAGCTTTTCTATTAAATTTTCGTTCTTTATTTCAATGTTTTGCAATACAATTTTGCCTTCAGACGACAAAGCTATTGTTAGCGGTTCTTCTTGTTCTGTTGCTAATGGCTGCGCTGCAGATTTTGGCAATTCAATCGGGACACCAACCGTCAACATAGGTGCTGCAACCATAAATATTATCAACAGAACCAACATAACATCAACAAAAGGTGTTACATTTATTTCAGCCATAGGCCGATTTTTGGCATGACCTCTGCGACGCTTACCCCCTCCACCTCCTCTTGGCGATACTGATGCACCCATAATTAGCTCCTATGAATCAAGTTGGCGTGATAAAATTGTTGAAAATTCATCCGCAAAACTTTCATACCCACCGACTAATCTATCAGCATCAGCTGATAATTTATTATAGAATATCACTGCAGGGATAGCAGCTAATAATCCTAGCGCCGTAGCAACCAAAGCTTCAGCAATACCAGGGGCAACAACTGCTAAGTTAGTATTCTGTTGAATTGCTATTTCTTCAAAGGCATTTTTTATACCCCAAACTGTCCCAAAAAGGCCTATGAATGGAGCTGTTGACCCAACGGTTGCCAAAAATGTTAGGCCATTATTTAAAATTTCACTTTCACGTGCAATTGCTACATCCATTGATCTATCTATTCGCTGTTGAGCACCCCCAATTAAATCCTCACCACGGTGAGACCTTTCCCATTCACTCATCGCTGCGACAAAAATCTTCTCACTTGCGCCTGTTGGATCTGAACCAACTCGCTCATATAGTTGATCTAATGGAGCACCTGACCAAAAAGCCTTATCAAAAAGATGTGCATTTTTACGCGCTTTTCTATAATTAATAAATTTTTGAATTATAATTGACCACGACCATATTGATGAAAATATCAACATTAACATCACTATCTTAACAGTAAAAGTTGCGCGTAAATATAAAGCAAGGACAGAAAAATCAATTTCTGACGCTGCAGTTAGTGCTTCAGTTTCCATAATACTGCTCATTCTTCTTGGGGCTGTTATTTATTAACAACGCATTTATTATAAATCTTAACATAACCAGATTGCATATAAAAACTATATTTTTGTTATTTAGATGCACCTTAAGCGGCAAATTGCTTTAACTTTTGAATTATATCATTTGGCAATCTAACTGGGCGCCCGCTAAGTGTAACGTGTGCAATTGTTACATGCGATGAAAATAGTAATAAATTTTCATTATAAACACATTGATTGAATTCAATCTTTGCACCAGAAAGATTAACTAATTTAGTTTCAACTTTCAATTTATCATCAAGTTTTGCTGAAGCGTGATATTCTGCATTTATCTTTTTAACAACAAAGATGCAGCCTAAATCCTTTAACAAAAGTTGATCAATACCAGCATCTCTAATCAAAGAAGAGCGGCCTCGTTCTATAAATTTGAAATAGTTAGCATAATAAACGATTCCTGCCAGATCTGTATCTTCATAAAAAATACGAAAATCAAAATTATGTATCATTAATTCATACCTGACAAAAATATATTTGATCTTGCAAGTAATCTTAATGCATGACTTTTGTCATGAGAGGCGACTGGTAAGATCGGATCATAAGCAGCTCGAACCAGTGCTGCATATTTTGGTTTTGGTATACATAAATTATTTTGAGATATTTGTGCTATAGGACTTTCATTAATAAACGCATTGGCAGAAAACAAAGCAAGGCATTGGAATGTTTCTCCAGTTGCTAGTGCTTGTATCGACATCTCGGCTGTTTCATCAGATACTTTTATCAACTGAACACACATTTTAATCCCACCCTCAGGATCAAAAGAAAAAATTCTATAACTTTTAGTGGATGAAAATTGAAGTTTTTCTACAATGTCTTTAATGTTTGGTATAAGTTCCTGAAGGTCAGGTACAGATAAAACTTCGCTCCATTCTTGACAAAAAAACCACATAAAATTAGCACCAAGTTCTGGATCAGTCTCTTCAATTTTATTGCCAGTAATACCCACAGTTGTGACTATCGAAGATTTTAAATGAGTTAATGTTTCATCATCAACGCCAAAAACTATAGGAACTATTGGACGATTCCAACGAGCAAAATGAAATGTGTTATTATCACCTGTGAAGAGAGCTTCAATTTCCTCAAGACTTAAGCTTTCAGTCATCACTTGCCGCCTACAAACAAATCAGATTGATTTATAGATTTTGGCGCTCTCATCCCTAAATGGCTCCAAGCTTTTTGCCCAAGCATTCTACCTCTCGGAGTTCTCTGAATTAAACCCTGTTGCAAAAGAAACGGCTCAACAACTTCCTCGATCGCATCACGAGACTCAGACAGTGCTGCAGCAATAGTTTCAATGCCGACAGGACCACCAGCATAATTCTCTGCAACCATACGTAAATAGCGCCTGTCTGCTCCATCCAAACCCAAATCATCTACACCCAAACGAGTTAAAGAATTATCAGCAAGTTCTTTTGATATAGTCCCATTACCTTCAACCGTTGCAAAATCCACAACACGGCGCAATAACCGCCCCGCAATTCTTGGAGTTCCCCTAGCACGCCTTGCAATTTCCTTAGCTCCATCTGCTGATGCTTCAATACCCATTAATCTTGCTCCACGTTCAACAATCAAACATAGTTCATCAACAGTATAAAATTCTAATCTTGTTGGAATGCCAAAACGATCACGTAATGGTGTAGTTAACAAACCTAATCGTGTTGTTGCCCCAACCAATGTGAATGGCTGCAAATCAATTCGTACAGAACGTGCAGCAGGCCCTTCTCCAATCATTAAATCAAGTTCAAAATCTTCTAATGCTGGATACAAGACTTCTTCAACAACTGGGTTTAACCTATGTATTTCATCGATAAATAAAACATCTCGTTCTTCTAAATTTGTTAAAATAGCGGCCAAATCACCAGCCTTTGCTAATACTGGGCCAGAGGTCATTCGAAAATTTACGCCAAGTTCTTTTGATATAATTTGCGCAAGCGTTGTTTTGCCTAAACCTGGTGGGCCATAGAACAATGTATGATCCATAGCTTGGCCTCTTTTTTTCGCACTTTCTATAAACACTTTCAAATTAGCCCGAGCTTCTGCTTGTCCAGTAAAATCATTTAAATTTTGTGGCCTAAGAGCACGATCAACATCGTCTACTAAAGGCTCTGGGCGTAAATTTGGATCTGGATCTATCATATCTTTCATTAGCCTATCGGCCTTTTGGTGCCAAGAGCTTGAGTGCAGCCTTGATTATTTCTGTAGAAATTGAACTAGGTATTTCACTAGTCACTTGAGCGATAGCTCCTGCAGCATCCCCATGTGCATATCCTAAATTTATTAAAGCAGATAATGCATCAGCTTGTGCACTAGCCTCTGATTTTCTATTTTGGTTTTTTACCGGTGTATCAACAGGCGTTTGAACATCAATAACCATACTTTCATCTGCTTCGACAACTGCTGATCCTTCACCACCCATAGCCATTATTTTCGGCGCTTTATCTTTTAATTCAGTTATAACCCTTTGTGCTATTTTTGGGCCTATACCTTGGGCTGATTTAATCGCATTAACATCACCAAGTGCTATGGCTTTCGACACCCCATCAGTTCCCAGTGTAGAGGCTATAGCTAAAGCAGCTTTTGCCCCAACACCTTGAACTGTAGTTAATAATTTATGCCACTCTTTATCTGCTAATGTTGTAAACCCAAACAGTTGCAGATTATCTTCACGAACAAGTAAATCAGTATATAAAGCTACGATACCTCCTCGAGACGGCAAACCAGATAAGGTACGCTCCGAACAATAAACCATATACCCTACGCCTTGAACATCCACTAAAACATGATCAGTCCCACGATAATCCACACGGCCAGTTATTTTTCCAATCATGCTACCCCCTGTGCTCGCGCAATAGCCGCATCTAATTTACCCGAAAATTGAGCATGGTGTGCATGACAAAGAGCTATAGCCAGTGCGTCAACTGCATCTGGTCCAACAAAGCTCATTCCAGGAAATTGCATTTGAACCATATGTTCAACTTGCTTCTTATCAGCATGCCCAACGCCCACAACGACTTTCTTAATAGTGTTTGGTGCATATTCTGAGACATCTAATCCAGCCTGCGCAGGAGCAAGCAAACAAATACCCCGAGCCTGTCCTAATTTTAGCGTTCCCGCACCATCTTTATTTACAAAAGTTTTTTCAACTGCTGATGTTGTTGGTTTATATTTCTTTATGACATCTGTTAACTGATTATGTAATTCTAACAATCGCTCAGCTAATGTACCAGTTGAAGATTTACAAACACCATCAGCAATATGAGTGATTTTTGGGCCAAGCACATCTACAACACCCCAACCTAAATTTCTCAATCCAGGATCAATACCAAGAACACGCATATTAATATTCCATTTTATTTTTACATATAGCACGAAACAAGAACATTCGCCAAGTGTTGAATTTATTTAATTTAAAAACAGTAGTTTATATGATCTGATAAGCTATGCGTAGATTGCAAAACGGGAATGCGCAAATATCATTGGTAAATAGACAAACACAAGCCTAGATGAGCATCAATGACATTCACTGATAATAGGATTTTATCATGGCTTACTTCACAAACACATCAACTCATCCATTTGGCTCAGTTACTATTTTTCGCATTACTAGTTTTATCGAAATTAACGCAGAAAAAGCACTTAAATGGTATCAATCTCGTCAAACAAAAATCGTTCTATCAAAATTAACAGATCGTGAATTAAATGACATTGGTCTTTCACGAAGCGACATAAATAATATTAAATAATATTATAATACTATTTTAATTTCGATGACTTTTATATTTTACGCCAAACAAATTCACATCTGTTTGGCGTTTTATTTTAGAGAGCATTTAAATCTTACGAAGTGTTAAAATTGACCATTCTGCTATTTGTATATGATCAATCAATTCAAATTCTTCATCTCTATAAGCCTCAATAACTGCATCTGCTTGAGTACTTAGTAATCCTGATAAAATTACATACCCTCCTTCAGAAGAGTTTTTCGACATGTCAGGTGCAAGTGCTACGAGTGGACCTTTTAATATATTCGCTAAAATCAAATCATAAGGAGCCGCTGCCCTTAACTCAGGGTGATCAAATCCTGCACAAGTTATAACATCAATACGATCACTTAAGTCATTTGCAATTGCATTTGCTTTTGATGTTTCAGTCGCTATTTCATCTATATCACTGGCCAATACCTTACCTGGCCAGCACAATGCTGCAGCCATTGCAAGTACCGCAGTCCCACAACCTATATCTACTATATTTTTTCCAATAAACCCTGTTTTAACCAACTTATCCAAAGCAGTCAGGCATCCTTTAGTTGTTCCATGATGTCCAGTTCCAAATGCCATGGCAGCTTCGATTAGTAACGGCTTACAATTATTAGGTACCTTCTCAGCATCATGCGAGCCATATACAAAAAAATCACCTGCTTCTACAGGTGCTAATTCACGCCTCACTTCGGCAACCCAGTCTTTATCTGGAACTTTTGACACCACAAATGGTTTGGATCCATGTACGGTGGATAATATTAAAAGTTCAATTTCGTTTGGAGCGTCTATAAAATAAGCCCCAACTTCATATAGCCCTGATCCATCCTCAATTTCAAAAACGCCAACACCATAGGGCGCATTTTCCAAATTCTCTAATGCAAGACCTAAATCATTAGCAGCGTCTTTGCCCTTAAGTGTTGTAAGTGATGTATATGTTGGCATTTTTATTCTCGTTTTTGTTCGCGATATGCCAGATATAAGTTTAGGTCAAGCATCCACACCAATAGGGCAACTAATTCCAGTCCCTCCAATTCCACAATAACCATCAGGATTTTTTGCAAGATATTGTTGATGGTAAGTCTCTGCATAGAAAAATTCTGGCGCATCTAATATTTCAGATGTAATTGTTCCAATATTATTTAAATCCAATCTTTGCTGATACAAATTCTTACTCGCAAAAGAAGCCATTCTCTGATCAACGTCATAACAATAAATTCCAGAACGATATTGTGTACCTTGATCATTTCCCTGTCGCATTCCTTGTGTAGGATTATGACCTTCCCAAAACACTTTTAACAAACTTTCAAATGAGATAATGGATTTATCAAATACTACATACACAACTTCATTATGCCCAGTCATCCCAGAACATACTTCTTCGTATGTTGCATTGGGCGTATGCCCTGCTGCGTAGCCAACCGCAGTAGTCCAAACACCTTCAATGTTCCAAAATATTCTTTCTACGCCCCAAAAACAACCCATCCCAAACATAGCCTCAGCAAATCCTTCAGGTAGAGGCCCCTTTATGGGTGTATTTAATACAAAATGTTTTGATGCAGTTTCAATTTCATAATCTCTTCCAGGCAAAGCATTCTTAGAGTTTGGAATTTCTACAGGTCGTTTAGTGAAGAACATTTTGAGATCCTTAATATTTAACAGTAGTTTAATTAATCATACTTTATATGACTTTTTTATGTAATTTTTCAACTCTACTAATAAACCACCAACCAAAAACAACACTTATAATACCAGCAAAAATATATGCTAATCCCTGCCCATATACCACACCTGCAGAACCATAAAATGCAGCGCCAAATATACAAAAAGGTAACATGACCACACCATCTTTTACCCAATTAAACAATGTAGAATATAATGGTTTTCCTAAGTTATTAAATGAAGCATTTGATACATAGAGCGCTCCTGCGAATATGTAACTTCCTGCAGCTATATAATTAAATGCCTTTACTACATCTGCCGCACCATCACTTAAATTAAACACACCTAAAATAAATGGTGTTAAAATCACCAGCATTCCCCAGATAAGGAATACATAAAAAGTAGAGAAAAGTAGGGCATCTCTGTATGAACTCCTCACACGGTCAAACTTATTTGCACCAAAATTTTGCCCAATAATACCTCCAATTGCTCCCGAAAGAGCAAAAACACCTCCAAAGGCCACAACAGTAACTCGCCCAAGAACAGCCCAACCTGCCATCGCAGATTCACCAAATTCCGAAATAACACTCGTCGCAAACATATTACCAGTTGGTGATGCTAATTGAGTAAGGATCGTTGGGATGGCAATCATTGCAAAAGGTAAATACCATTTTTTTACGTCTTGAAAATTTATACTTGCTGCTAAATCTTTTACTTTTATTACGAAGTAAATTGCTAATATTGCAGACACCACTCTTGCGACAGACACTCCAAGTGCTGCACCCTGAATACCCATATCAAATCCAAAAATAAACAATGGATCAACAATTGCAGCGACAATGCCTGATGAAATCGTAACCATCATTGATCGTATACCATCGCCTTCCGCACGAAGTACGGCAGAGCCTATCATTCCCATGGCCATAATAGGCAATGAAGGAACAGAAATTAATAGAAAAGTTGAGGCAGTTTCTAGTGTACTGCCACTGGCACCAATAGATACTAAAATTTCTTTATTGAAAATCAATAAAACAATTACTGCGATTGATAATAATATAAATGTTAATAATGCAAAAACGGTAGTCTGTTTTCGAGCATCTTCCCAATTTTCAGCCCCTAATGATCTCGAGACTAAGGCAGTGGTTGCTATCATGAATGCTATTCCAACAGAGATTGTGAAAAACTGAACTGTCCAAGCAAAGCCCATTGCTGCCATAAAACTTTCATTCTCAAGCTTTGAAACCCAAAATAGAGTTATAGCATCAATTAAGAACATAAATGTTAAACCAATCATGCCCGTAGTAGTCATTACTGCTACATGGCGCATTGTAGATCCTGTAGTGAACCTGGCTTGCCTCTTCATAATTTTATTCTCTGCTTTGAGAAAATAGTCTCATTTGTGGCACTTGGTTTTTTTGGAATGCAAAAAGATAAAGCAAGTGATATTGCTGCTATTCCAGAAGCCACAATAAAGACAAATGCAGGAGAATATAGCCAAATATAACCAAGCAATGCTGGTAAAACTACTGCTCCAATATGATTAATTGTAAAAGCTACTGCGGCCGTTGATGCTATATCTGCTGGATCAGCAATCTTTTGAAAATATGTCTTTTGAGCAATTGATAATCCAAAAAATAAATGGTCAAGAACATACAATGTGGCAGCCAGTGCTACACTCCATCCAAAAACATAAACGCCACCATATGCAGCGAAAATTATGATTAATCCAAAATATTCAAATATAAGAGCATTACGCTCACCAAACTTTTGAACGATACGCCCAATAATCGGACCAAATAACATATTTGCAATATAGTTTATTAAGAACAAAACTGTAACTTCATGAACTTGAAATCCAAATTTTTCAACCATCATAAATGCAGCAAACACAATGAAAATTTGTCGCCGTGCACCAGCCATAAACTGAAGTAGATAAAATAACCAATATCGTTTTCTTAAGATCAACGTTGAATTTTGAATTGTTGGACCCTGAAACCTTGGATATGCAAAATAACAAAACATGGCTATTAAAATAGTAATACTACCACTAATTAAGTAGAGCTTATTATAATCCCACCCAAAATATTTCCAAGCAATAGCAACCCCACCATATGCAATTAATGATCCTGCTGATCCAACAGCAAGAAGCCAACCTAATGTTTGGGGTGCTCTATCTTTTGGAATCCATTGCAATTCTAAACTTTGTTTTACAGTTTCATAATAATGAAAACCAAGGCTAGATATAAATGTTGTTATTAACAATCCACCAAAAGTTGGAAACCATGCAGTGACAGCAACTGCAGCGCCAAGCATTATCAATGAAACGATTGCTAAAATTTGTTCACGCATTATCCAAAGAACTACAATCACAGCAACAGCAAAGAAGCCCGGTATTTCCCTTATGCTTTGAAGCCAACCTAAATCTGAGCCATCAAAATTTGCACGCTCATGTACAAAATTATTCAATAATGCCATCCATGTAGCAAAACCCATATGCATTCCAAAAACCATCAAAGCCAATAAAGCTATTGGCCGCCTCCAAAATGGAAGAGTATGTGCATTTTGTGTAAGAACGGTGTTTGTATTCATATAGATATTACCTATCACAAACGAGGAAAAGAACTATGTATGATATAATTCTTTAACCAGAAAAAACAAAAGCCGCACAAAATTGTGCGGCTTTAAAAATTCTATAGTACTAAATTTAGTTTTTAGCGTAATATTCAACAACTAAATTTGGTTCCATGATTACTGGATATGGTACATCCGCAAGAACTGGGGTACGAACAAATTCAGCTTTCATTTTTGATGCATCAACATTTATGTACTCAGCAAAATCACGCTCTGCAGATGCGAGAGCTTCAATTACAAGTGCCATTTGACGTGATTTTTCACGAACTTCGATTACATCACCTTCTTTAACTCTGTATGAAGGTATATTTACTTTTTTACCATTAACAGTCACGTGCCCATGGTTAACAAACTGTCGCGCAGCAAAAACTGTTGGTACAAATTTTGAACGATACACTACAGCATCCAAACGACGCTCAAGCAATCCAACAAGATTTTCACCTGTATCACCATTTACTCGAACAGCTTCTCCGTAAATACGACGAAATTGCTTTTCTGTTAAATCGCCATAATAACCTTTAAGCTTTTGCTTAGCACGCAATTGGATACCAAAATCAGATAATTTTTGCTTACGGCGTTGGCCATGTTGACCTGGCCCATATTCACGACGGTTTACTGGAGATTTTGGTCGACCCCAAATGTTTTCACCCATGCGGCGGTCTAGTTTATGTTTGGCAGCTG